>Ga0209117_1000319_pt1 | contig 23599 bp, 18 predicted proteins | sample BlaSpr_A8_OM2_M2_FD_187978 | JGI IMG/M metagenome (GOLD analysis project Ga0209117, IMG submission 187978) | Forest soil microbial communities from Thunder Bay, Ontario, Canada - Black Spruce, Ontario site 2_A8_OM2_M2 (SPAdes) (version 2) | ecosystem: Environmental > Terrestrial > Soil > Boreal... | reverse complement strand
TCTGCTCTCCGATGAAGAGAAGAAGAACACGGCGTACCACGAGGCGGGACACGCGCTGGTGGCGGCCATGCTGCCGCACTCCGATCCGGTGCACAAGGTCACGATCATTCCGCGCGGCATGGCGCTCGGTTTGACCATGCAGTTGCCGACCGACGATCGTCACAACTACTACAAGAACTATCTGGACACGCAGATTGCCATCCTAATGGGCGGGCGCATCGCGGAAGAGCTTTTCCTGAACCAGATGTCGACGGGCGCGGGCAACGACATTGAGCGGGCCACGGAACTGGCGCGCAAGATGGTTTGCGAGTGGGGCATGAGCAATATGGGGCCGCTGACCTTCGGCAAGAAAGAAGAGCAGATTTTCCTGGGACGCGAGATCGCGCAACACCGCGACTACAGCGAAGCCACTGCCATCCAGATTGACGAAGAAGTCAAGAAGATAGTGAGCGCGGGGTACATAAGGGCGAAGGGGATACTCTCGGAGAATCGAGAGACGCTGATCCGGATCGCGAAGGCGCTGATCGAACGCGAAGTGCTGGACGCCTCCGAGATCAAGCTGCTAGTCGAGGGGCAGGACCTGCCGCCGATCAAGCCGCTCCCGGCGAAGACCGATGACGGTGTGCAGCAGGTGATCAAGCCGGAACGGGCTCCTGCCAAAGGCGGCGAGAGGCCGGCTACGGCGTAAGAGCAGTGGTCAGTGAGCAGTGGCCAGTGGTCAGTGAAGAGTTTTCAAGTGGGCGGCCGATTTTGGCCGCCTTTCTTTTTTCCCGCGCTGCGGATCAGCGAAATTACCGCCAAGATTCTTCACTGGCCATTGGCAACTGGCCACTGACCACTGACCACTGGCCACTGACCACTGGCCACTGACCAAGGCGTTTGGCGTGCGATACTTGTATGCATTGTGAATCTGGCTCTCAACTCTAAAGTTGCTCTTATTACCGGCGGATCGCGCGGGATTGGCGCGGCGACGGTGCGGATGTTTGTGGCCGCGGGCGCGAAAGTTGTCTTCAACTATCAAGCGGCGAAGGCGCGGGCCGAGGATCTGGTGCGGGAATGTGGCGCGGGAAACTGTCGCGCGGTGCGGAGCGATCTTTCGACGATGGAGGCGGCACAGCAACTGGTATCGTCTGCGATCTCAGCCTTCGGACGTCTCGATATTCTGGTTGCGAATCACGGCATCTGGCCGCCCGAGGATGCGCCCATTGAGCGCATGTCCGACGAACAATGGCATCGCACCATCGCCGTGAATCTCGACAGCGTTTTCTCGCTGGTCAAGCATGCGGTCGCGCAGATGAAGAAACAGAGCGGCGGCCACATCGTGCTGGTCAGTTCGACGGCCGGCCAGCGCGGCGAAGCGTTCCACTGTGACTATGCGGCCACCAAAGGCGCGCTGATCAGCATGGTGAAAGGGCTGTCGACGGAACTGGCGCCCGACCACATCTACATCAATTCGGTGGCTCCGGGATGGGTGGACACGGATATGTCGGCGTCGGTGCTGAATGATCCGCCGGCGCGCGAAAAGATTTTTCGAGGCATACCGCTGGGACGCGTGGGCACGCCGGAAGAAATCGCGGGTCCGATTTTGTTCCTGTGCACGCCTTTTGCTGGATTTATCACGGGCGAGATTTTCAACGTAAATGGCGGGGCGGTGCTGGTGGGGTAGGTAGGCATGAAGAATTTTGGGTTCCACTTAGTCGCTTTGGTTCTGGCCCCGGCCATAACCTTCGCCCAGCAACCCTCAACGGGCAAAGTCGGTGGCTCGGCAGGCGACCAACCAGGAGGCGCGCCAGAGATGCCACGTTCTACGTCAGGGCTCGCGCACATCTCCCAGGGGGTTGCCGAACGCCTCCTGATCAAGAAAGTTCAGCCCCAATACCCTGAAGATGCGCGGCACGGCCGCATTGAGGGAAAGGTTGTTTTGAGAGCCGTCATTGACAAGAAGGGAAACGTCGAGAATCTTTCTCTCATTCAGGGACATCCCTCGCTCGCCCCAGCCGCCACGGAGGCGGTCAAGCAATGGAAATACAAGCCCTACTTGCTTAACGGCCATCCGGTTAACGTCGAGACGCAGGTCACGGTGAACTTTGTGCTGTCGGGACACTGATTGTTCATGGGCGGGCACGCGGACGGACGAATGCGTCCGTCGCCACGTGGTCTTCGGTACAGCTAAAATCGTTCTGGATGCTTCTAACCCAATAGAATCATGAATCGTCTTCTTCTTGTATTGCTGCTGTGTGCGCTGGGCGCTGCCCAGACCGCTCCCCCTGCGCCTGCCGGCGCCCCGCCAGCCGTCAACATGAACGATTCCGACAATGCCCGCAAGGCGCGCGCGGTTCTCGATCAGACCATCCAGTCCCTGGGAGGGCAAGCCTACCTCACTTACGAAAACAAGAGTGAGACCGGCCGCTACTATCCGCTCTATCACGGGCACACCGAGAGCACCGGCATTCCCTACACCTACTACGTCCAGTATCCGGACAAAGACCGTTTCGAAGTCCTCCGCTTGAAAGACATTCATGTCATACCAGGGCAAATTGACATCGGCGGCGTCAAGTCCAAAAAGGCCGATCTTGTCCTGGTTCACAATGGCGACAAAGGATACGAGACGACCTACAAGGGAACGGCGGCGCAGGACCCGGAGGATTTGCAGAACTACCTTCGCCGGCGACCGCATTCGCTGGAACATGTGTTCCGCAAGTGGATCCGCGATCCGAACGTGGCTTGGTTCTATGAGGGGCAGTCCGTCGTCGATGGCAAGGAATGCGAAGGGGTGACGCTGCTTAACAGCCAAAACGACTCGGTTAGCGTTTACCTGGACCAGAATTCGCACTATCCGATCAAGATCAGTTATTCGTGGCGCGATCCGAAGGACAAGCAGAAAAATGTGGAAGATGAGATTTACGACAATTACAAGCTGGTTCAGGGAATCTGGACCGCCCACTCCATTACCCGTTATTACAACGGAGAGACTTCGCAACAGCGCTTCATCAACGTTGCGAGCTACAACCTGAAGCTGCCGGACTCGATGTTCGAAGCGGCGGTGACCTACGACCCCAAAGTGCCGCTCAAGAAGCGGTAATATGTCGCGCTTTACACTTGCGCATCGGCAAGCCGGGGAATGCGCCGAACATGGATTTTCTTCTCGCGCTTGCGGGGCCGGGCGATGTCGTAGGCTTTGTCGACCGGAGGATGCACAGCGAGCGCTACGACATTCGAGGCGAACACTACGACGGAGCCTCCTTCGGCTAGATTCTCGACTCCCATATCTTGCCGCCGCCATTTCAGGAGTTTTAGTAACGAAAGCCGCCGCCCGAAGGGAAAAAAGGGGGGAGTTCTTCCCCTCGATACCCCCAAAGATCCATAGCTGCCTGAACAGGTTAGCGTTGCCATAGTTGCACGAACCACGGAGTGTGGCTGTTTTACCACACGCAAAATTTTGCCCATCACTGTAAGCTGATACACAGTAAAAGACTTACACGTCCTTCCCCTTGACGCACGAGCAAACAATTCGTGCTGCCGTGACCTGCACAGGAGTGGGTCTGCACAGCGGTGCTCCGGTCAGCCTGCGGATTCTGCCCGCGCGTGCCGGAATGGGAATCGTGTTCCACCGCACGGACCTGGACGGCTTCGCGATCGAAGCCAGCGGACGCAACGTGGCCCGCGTCAGTTACGCCACCAGCTTGATGAAGAAGGGCGTGCTCATCTCCACCACCGAGCACCTGCTCTCGGCCTTTACCGGCGTCGGCATCGACAATGCCATCGTCGAGCTGGACAATCTCGAGTTGCCCATTCTGGATGGCAGCGCCCATCCGTTTGTCGAAATGATTCAAAGGGCCGGGATTCGGCGTCAGCGCAAAGCGCGCACTTATCTCCGGATCGTGCGGGACATCGAGTTGCGCGAGGGCGATAAATTCATTGCCTTGTATCCGGCCGACACCTATTCGGTTTCCTACTCGATCAACTTTCCTCATCCCCTCATCGGCAAGCAGAGCTTCTGCGTGCGCCTGACGAATGGCAGTTATCTGAAGGAGATTGCGCCGGCGCGCACTTTCGGATTTCTGCATGAAGCCGACGCCATGCGGCAGCAGGGACTGATCCGGGGGGCGTCTACCGAGAATGTCATCGTGCTGAACCGCGACGAGGTGCTGAACCCGCCGTTGCGTTTTCCCGACGAGTTCGTGCGGCACAAGGTTCTCGACCTGATTGGTGACCTGGCGCTGATCGGAAAACAGATACTGGGTTCGGTGGTGGCCGACCGCGCGGGGCACGCCATGCATACCGCGCTGGTGTCGCGCATTTTGCGCGACCGGTCGTATTGGGAAGAAACAGCGCTGGAAGATGAAACTGCGGTGCCGGCGCTCGCGTCCGCGTTTAGTCTTAGCGTCTAGGCGCAGATCAGGTCTCAGGTGTTAGGTCTTAGGTCTCAGGAAGAACAAAGTCCTAAGACCTAACACCTGAGACCTTTTTTCAGTCGGCGGGCTGGGGCACGTTACTGGTAGGGCGATCCGCGTTCTGCCAGCAGACGCTGCAGTTCGGCTTCTGCTTCGGCGCGGAGGCGGTCGGCGAAAGCATTCGCGCTCTGCCGGTGCTCGGCGCCGAGCGCGGAGAGGCGCACACGCAAGTAGGGCTGGTCCTCTTCCAGGCGGCGCAGCAACCTCTGGGTCCGGGCGATTCTTTCTTCCAATGTGATCATGCTTTAGCTCTTGTGGACTGAGACGCGGCAAGCCACGTCTCTACAGTGCCACAGCAGTGGCAGGGCACAAGTTACAAACTGGATGCTGGGTGCGTGGGAGCGATCGGTTAGGGAAGCGCCGAGTAGCCTTGGAGTCGCGCGGGCATTTCGCTTTGCAAGCGGTCAGTCAGCCATTTGTCAAGCTGATACTGTGAGCTCTGCGGGACCTCGATGAAGCGGATGCCGGCGTGGCCGGTTCCGTCGGCCCAGGCGACTTCGCCTTTCAGTTCGAGTGAAATGTTAGCGCCGGGAAGCGTGAATCGAAACTGCGCCTCCGCATCCTTGGGCAACTTGCCGAGGATGCGGATGGCCATGCCTCCCTCGCTCAGGTTGGTTGCCGTGGCGGTTAGTTCCTGGCTCTGCGGAAGGCTGATTCGCAACGGCATGTCCACTGGATGACGATAATACCGGCGCTTTTCCCGCACCATGAAATTGAGAGCTGCATTAAGACAGCGCGAGGCGTGCACCGGGGTGAGCGGCTTCTGCAGAACGAAGTTGGCTCCGGACTTGAAGGCCTCCTGGGTGGTCGTCTTCCCATTCACCACTGCAAAAGTTACCGACTTAGCATTGCTTTGGGTCCGGCGGAGCGCCCGCAGGAGATCAAAGCCATTCTCCAGATCGTCGCAGTCGATGATGACCGCATCGAACTTGCGCTTCGCCAGCAGATCGTTACCGGGCTGGAACTCTGCGCAAACCTGGATCTTGATCGAGATCTTCTCCAGTGCCGGACGCAGCACGCCGAGTAAAGCGGCGTCCCGGCTGATGAGAAGAGAGTCCAGATTCATGGCATTTTCGATACTAGCCGCACCCGAGAAGTTAAGAAAGTGACCTAGGTATCGGGCGAAAGTACTGGGCGGACGTACTGGGCGAACGTACTGGGCGAAGAGGGTGCTTCCGTCACAGCGGAGAATCCGCGGCGGCGGTTGCCATCGTTGTTTGTAATCGTTGGTTGTAATCGTTGGTTGTAATCCGGGCGAGTCGTGTTCCGAAAGCCAGAAATCAAGAATGATCCCGTTCCCGTCAGTTTTCTCTGGATTCTCGCGCCTTTCACCGCGAAACTAGCTTGGTGGGCGAAGCCGCTTATCTGTCGCTGGGATCGAACCTGGGAGACCGTGCGGCCAACCTGCGCGAGGCGGTTGCACAATTGGACGTAGCGGGCCGGTTGCTGGCCATCTCCGCATTGTATGAGACCCAGCCGGTGGACGTCCCGGACCAGCCGTGGTTTCTGAACTGCGTGGCGGCGATTGAAACGGATAAGACGCCGAGAGAACTGCTCAAGCTTGCGTTGCGGGTTGAAGCGGCGATGGGACGTCTCCGCATGCGCGAGAAAGGTGCGCGCAAGATCGATATCGATGTGGTGCTGTTTGGGGATTGCGTGGTGGATGAGCCGGGCTTGAAGATTCCGCATCCGGCAATGCACCATCGGCGGTTTGTTCTGGAACCGCTGGTCGAGATCGCTCCGGAGGTGCGCCATCCTGAACTCGGGAAAACTGCGCGAGAACTGCTGGCGGCGTTGGCTGGCGGGCAGACGGTCCGCCGACTCTGAGCCTGTGCGCCCGGCTGCGATGCCAAGACGGGCAAATGCTTTCCCCTTTGCCCCTCTGTGACCACTGTGGTAGAGATTTTTTAACCACAGAGGACACGGGGTCCACAGAGGAAAGCACCACGCAAGATGGTTAGAAATGTCCGTCCCTAAGAGCGGTGGAGAATCGTCCGCAATACAATCCCACGGAAGATCCTACGGAATCACGATCCGGCTCCCTGCCTCTTCTGCCCCGACGATGGCCGAGTGCTTTTCGGGGAATTGCGCAAAGAGGAAATCGACGAACGCGCGCGACTTCGGCCTGCCGGACGTGCGTCCCAAACCCATGCGCAAGAGGAATACCAGCGCCTTCAGTACTTCGGAATCGCGCAGCCGCGTGTGGCCTGGTATTTCGCCAATGTGTTGCTGCTCGGCCTCTCGAAATTCCCTGACCATGTTCTCGACTTCGCGAGCGATGGCTCGAGCGATGGCTTGGTGCGCCACGTTGGCGGTCTGTGGTTCATAGATGAGGCTGGAGTTCACCAGTGTTTGGTAGCTCTTCGCGAGCGAACTCAAAGCCGCGATAAGATCACGGTCCATAAGCGGACGATCGGCGAGTGAACGATTGGCGAGTGAACGATCGGCGAGTAAGCGGTCGGCGCGGGCGCTCTTTACCAGGGCGAAGCTGAGTCCCAGGATCAGTTCCTCGCGTTCGTAGAGAAACTGCTCGGTGATCTCAACCTCGGGAAACAGAGCCTCGCGATCCCGTTCGCCCGGCCGCTCGTTTTGCGCTTTCGCGTGCTCTCGCGCCTGCTGGAGATAAGGACATTCGCTGGGGCAGTCGAGCGTCACCTCGCGCTGCTCGCCGCAGCACTGGGGGCAGATTTTCCCGTGCACGGCCGGGCAAAACCGTTTTTCTTTTCGCTCATTACAGATTGCGCACGTCACTTCTTCCCCCTAAGGCTCTTGATTATTTCATGCGGTCTGGTCGCCTGCAGAAAAACCACCTTCCTCAGCCGAGGCGCCGAGAACGCGAGAGGCCCCACAGGCTCTTGAGTGCACCGCTTTTGATGCAAATCAGGAAACAAATAAAATAATCGTTACCATAAACCATTTTTATTTGTCGTTGTCTCGTCCACGCGATAGCCTATTATGTCATCGCCCGGTACTTTGGATGTCATTTTGGGCACTGCCCAACACAAGGAGAGGCATGTCAACTGAACTGCGGAATTTTCTAGCGATCCCCTACGACGAACTGGAAGAGATGAATCTGAAGGCGAAGAAGCAGCGCCTGGACCGCGTCGCACCTCACAAACTTCAGGAAGAGCGGCTGAAGTACCTGACTGAGGAGTCGCGCATCAAGGCCGTGACCGTGCTGTTCAGCGACCTGGAAGGCCGTTTGCACATGCTGGACTATGACAAGAAATTCCTGCTGAAGAGCTACGACAACCTGACGTTTGACGGGTCGTCGATTCGCGGCTTCACGGCGCAGCGGGAAAGCGATCTGCGTTTAGGCATTGACTGGGCCGCCTTTTACTGGGGACCGGCGGATGTGTTCGGACCCGGCAAGGTGCTCGTCTTTGGCGAGGTCATTGATAAAGACGGCGAGCCCTACACCGCGGACATCCGCAGCATGCTGAAGTTATTTGCCAACGGATTGCACAAGAAGCGCGGCTACACACTTAACGCCGCCAATGAGATCGAGGGCTTCCTGTTCCAGGGGCCGCAGGCCGAGCGCCGCTACCACGAAACGGGCAAGTTCGAGTACGTCAATACGGGGGGCTATTACCACTCGTTGCCGGGCGATCCGCTGCGCACGTTTATCGATACGACCGCCGAAGTGCAGCGTGCTATGGGCTTCCAGAACGAGAAGGACCATCCGGAGGTCGCGCCCTCGCAGTTCGAAATCAACTACGGCTACGCCGAAGTGGTGGCCGCCGCCGACCACATCCAACTCTACAAACTGGTCTGCCGCCAGGTCGCGCGCAATATGGGCTTGACCGCCTGCTTCCTGCCCAAGCCGGTGGTGGGCGTCAACGGCAGCGGCATGCACACCAATGTCTCCGTCAGCCAGAACGGCAAGAACCTGTTCTGGGATCCCAAGGGCGAGGAGAAGCTCAGCAAGCTCGGATATGAGTTTCTGGACCGCGTTCTCACTCACGGGAACGACCTCTGCCTGGTGTTTAATTCCAGCGTGAACGCCTATCGCCGCCTCGATCCGCACTTCGAGGCGCCCAACAAGCTCACCGCGTCGGCCGTGGACCGGGGCGCCATGGTCCGCATCCCGATCGGCAACGAGCGCAGCATGCGCACCGAGGTGCGCGCCGTCGCTCCCGACGCCAATCCCTACATGGTGATGTACTCCATTTTCAAGACCGGATTGGAAGGCGAGACGGCCAAGATCAAGAACCTTCGCCAGGCCGAACGCTATCTGCCCGACAACATCTACACGGCGATGGACGACTTCCGCAACGCCGAATGGACAACCAAACTCCTCGGTGAAGACGTGAAAGGCCGCTACGCCGACCTGAAGCAGGCATCGGCCGACCGCTGCCCGCGCCTACTGGGCACGCACGTCAAGGTAGCCGAAGTGCAGTTCCACCACGAGGTCTACAACCAGTTCCTGTGGAATCTGTTTTAGAGAAACTCTGACTAAGTGAGTATGGAAAAATGGACGTCTGGCGCCGCCTACGACCAGTGGATGGGGCGCTGGAGCCGCTTGCTGGCGGATGTGTTCTTGAACTGGCTGAGTTTGCCCTCGAATTTGCGCTGGCTGGACCTGTGCTGCGGAAGCGGTGTCCTCACAAAGGCCATTGTCGACGGCTTCGCGCCCGCTCGGGTTGCCGGTGTGGATGCATCTGCCCAGCAAATTAGATTTGCTCGCGAGCATCGCAATGGTCCCGCGGTCAGCTTCGAAACCGGGGATGCGATGGCTCTTCCTTTCGATGAAGCCAGCTTCGATGCTATCGTCTGCGGTCTGGGGTTGAATTACGTTCCGGAGCCTGAACGTGCGCTGCTAGAAATGCGCCGCGTTGCGGTTCCTGGGGGCGTCATCGCAATCTACGTTTGGGACTACGCGGGGGGAGCACGGTTCCTGCGCGAATTCTGGGATGCGGCGGCAGCTACCGACCGCGAAGCGTTGGCATACGATCAGGGCGACCGCTTCCCGCTGTGCAATCCGGAGGCGCTACGGAAGCTCTTTGAGCGCGCTTGCTTGGAGCAAGTGAGGGTTCGTGCGCTCGACATCACCACACGGTTCACGAGTTTCGATGACTACTGGCAACCATTCCTGACGGGACAAGGTTCTGCTCCCAACTATCTTGAGACCCGCGATGAACTTACCCAAAACGCTATTCGCAAGCGGCTGCGTGATTCGCTGCCCACCGACACCGAGGGTGTAATTGAGCTGCCCGCCCGTGCGTGGGCGGTTCGCGGGCGGCGCTGAATGTCCACGGGGCAGCCTCACTTGCCAGTCCCAGCAACAATCGATGCACGTTTGCTTCCCCACGGCCTGTAGGAAAATCTTAAGATTTATGCCGCGAACTTGTGAGAGACGACGCTAGCGCGTAGCCGCCACATTCGTGAGGTTGGCATTCAGGTAGCGGCTCATCGCCAAGTCGATAATGGTGCCGATCATCTCCGTGTAGGAGAGTCCGGAGGCCTTCGCGGCCATGGCAAATTCCTGCCGGCTCGCCAGCCACGGATTCGGATTCGCTTCGATGACGTAGACATCGCCGTTCGGAGCCAGTCGCATGTCGATGCGCCCATAGTCGCGCAACTTCAGTGCCCGGTACGCGGCCAGCGCCGTATCCCCCAACCGCTTCATCGTATCTTCGTCCAGATTTTCCGCGATTTCGGATTTGGTCAGCTTGTAGGCTTCGGTATTCTTCTCGAACTTCACATCGTAGCTGGCGATTTTTGGCGTGCCTTCCGGCAAGCGTGACAGGTCGAGCTCTACCATCGGCAAAACCTGCGCCCGTTCGTAGTTGCCCAGAACTCCGGCGTAAATTTCGCGCCCATCGATGTATTCCTCAATCAGGGCCGGCGAGTCGAATTCATCCTGGATGTACTCGACACGCTCCATCATCTCCTTCACGTTTTTCACGACTGCGCCGGCATCGATGCCGATCGATCCATCTTCCCAGGACGGTTTGACGATGAGCGGAAAAGAAATGTCGTGGGCATGTTCAATGCGCCCGCGATAGGCAGTCGCAAAGAACGGAGTCTTGATGCCGTGAAACGCAAATATCTTCTTGGCGATCGCTTTGTCCTGGGACATAAAAATGGCATGCGGGCCCGCGCCCGTGTAGCGCAATCCCAGCAAGTCGACATACGCGACCACGTTCATTTCCTTAGTGTCGTCGCCGTCGAAAGACTCGGTCAGGTTGAAAATGAGGTCGGCATCGCAACGGGAGAGCGAGTGCAAGGACTGCGGCCGCCCGTCGAGCTCAAAGTAGGAGGGCTCGTGCCCCAGCTTCTGCAGCGCTTCGAAGATTTCCTCGCGATCGGTCTTCTCCTTTTTTACCTTCTTCACTTTCTTGCGTGGCTTGCGAGCAGGGACTTCCTCTTCTTTCGCCGCGGCTGCGACTGGATCTTCATTCCACAAGTCATACAGCAACGCGATTTTCAGTTTTGCTCCGATCATCATTTCTCCTCGGTGCAGGTCTCAGGTCTCAGGAAATCTTAGATATTGATCGGTCATCCAGTTTTCCTTAGACCTGACACCTAAGACCTAAGACCTCTTCTACGGTTGAATAAATTTTCCTTTCGCCACGTAGGTCATCACCAGCGCGGTGGCATAGGCCGTGACTTCCGCCAGATGCTCCGCGCTGCGTGTTTTGTCGGCGCGCAAGTCGAGTTCCCCGGCGCGCTTTTCAATCGAGTCGATCAAAGTCTTGATCAGCGGACGCTGCGCGCCGGTCCACTGTGCAATTTTGTCGATCACCGCTTTGCGGTGCTGATGCAGAAACTCGTGCGCCGGCAGCGCCGTTTTCCGCCGCTTGGATACGGGAAAGATGTCGCGCAAATCCGTATCCGGCGCAAGCTCGGTGACCGCAACTTCTTCCCGCCCAGCCTGTTGAAGATGATAGAACTCCGCCACTGTGGTTTCCATGTCATCCACCGTGATGTCGGTCTGCCCACGCCGCCGTACCGGGTCGCTCTTCCCCAACTTGCGCGCCAGCCGGTTCAGGTAGCGCAACTTTTCCATCGCGCCCCAGCCGCGATAGCGCTTGCGCCAGTTCGAGCGCGGCGTCAGCCACACCGCAAACGTCTCGGCAAAATCTTCATCCGGATGTTTCTGCGCATACCATCCCGGCAAATGCCGCACATAGTCGCGGGAAAACGGCGCGGGCCGGTAATTGTCGTGATACGGGCGGCGAAACGGCCCGAAGATCTGCTTCCACTCGGGCGTATTGTGCAGCTTGTACGCATGGGTGAACGCGTGTCCGGCTTCATGCCGCAGGTACATCATGATCTCTCTCGCGTCTTCCAGGTCGTGCGTTTCTTTTTCCAGTTGCGCCAGCGCCGCATTCGCCAGGTAAAACGGAATCCCGATGATCGGCTCGCCCGACGGGCATCCCCACTCGTCGGTTAAATAGCAGGCCGGGCGAAATTTTGTCAGCCCCTTGGCGTCCAGCTCGCGATAAAGCTGTTCGACAAAGCGCTCCACCGGCGACCCAGCGAGTGTAAGCCCCAGCTCGCGAATCGGCCGGCTCAGAAGTTCCTGGTACGCGGGTTCAGGTTTCGCGTTTACGATGTCATGCACAAACGCACGCTCACAAATAGTCTGCAACCGCGCGGGCACACACGGGGAGAGGGCAGTGTCACTACAGTTAACAGTAACGGAAAGCGGGGCGATTTGGGAGTGACTGCGGTAATGCGCCTCGATTTTCGCCGAATTCAAATGCCAGGAGAAAGTTTGCCGCGCTCGGCCAAAGGAGTCTCAAGACAGCAACTTCTCCGCGGTGATGGGCAATCGACGAACCCGTTTGCCGGTCGCGGCGAAGATCGCATTCGCTACGGCCGGTGCGACACAAGGAACCGCAGTTTCTCCAAAACCACCGGGTGGGTGATCGGACGCAACGATGTGGGTCTCGATCTCGGGGGATTCATCCATGCGTATCACTTCGAAGTCGGTGAAGTTCTCCTGGACCGCGGCACCATTCCTGAAATCAATCTTCCCGTGCAGCGTGGCGGAGAGTCCCCAGATAATACCGCTCTCCGCCTGGCCTTCGAGGCCAGCCGGATTGATAACCAGTCCGCAATCTGTCGCACAAATGATTCGGTGCACGCGAATATCGCGCGACTGACGGCCGACGGAAACCTCCGCCACTTGCGCCATGAAGGAGTCGGAAGCGTAGACATTGCATGCAATGCCTCGACCCCACTGTCGATCGCCTCCGCCATCGGATGCATCCGCCAGTGGACTTCCCCATTTTGATTTCTCGGCAGCCATTTGCAGGACGCGAATGAGCCGGCCGCGGTCAATCTTTACGTCGCCAACCTGCACAACATCGCCCGGTTCGAGCAGTTGCAGGCGAAACTCAAGCGGGTCCCGCCCCGCGGCGTGCGCCATTTCGTCCAGGAACGATTCTCGAGCGAATACGGTTGGCGGATACTCCACCGCCCGCCAAGGACCTGTCGGCACTGGAGAATTTAACGGCACAAAATCTGCCTTCAGATTTGGGAAGTTGTAAGGATTGTCAAACGATCCCCACGGGCTCCCATCATTGAAGTAGCGCCGTGGATCTTTCTTTTGTTCCTCAGTGGGAAAACCAAACATCGAGAGATTGGAGCCGACCGACCTCTGCAACCACGCGATGGGACGTGCAACCGCGTCCAATCCGCCAGCGATTCGCTCAATATCGCTAGGATGGAAGAATCCGTGCCGCATGTCGTCGCTTCGGGTCCAAACCACTTGCACCGGCTTGCCGATCGCGCGCGAAATTTCGACAGCCTCGGGAACGTAATCCGCAAACAGCCTTCTTCCGAATCCGCCACCGAGAAGAGTGATGTGAATCTTGACCGACTCTTCCGGCAGTCCCAGCATCTTCGCCGTTTCAGACTGGGCCACTTCCGGGCATTGCGTTGGAACCCAGATCTCGCAAGAGTCGGAACGCACGTCAGCAACGCAATTCATGGTTTCCACCGGCGCGTGTGCCTGGAACGGAAATTCATAAACAGCGTCCAGCTTTTTTGCGGCTGTGCCTAGCGCCGTGGATGCGTCTCCGTCATTGCGTACAAAGTATCCTTCCTGGCTGAGAGCACCTTCCATCTCGTGCAGGAATCGGTTGGAATCAAAGTCGCGATTCCGCCCGGGGTCCCATTTCACATGCAGAGCCTCACGCCCCTTTATTGCGGCCCAGGTGTGATCGGCAACCACGGCGACGCCGGTCGCAATCCCGCTCTTGACCGGCACCACGTGCCGCACTCCCGCCACATGCAGCGCCGGGCGCTCGTCGAAGCTAACAACTTTCCCGGCAATATAAGGGCAGCGTGCCACTACCGCGTACAGCATCCCTTTGACTTGGACGTCCAGCCCATACACGGCACGCCCAGTCACAATTTCGGCGCCATCGATTCTTTTGGTAGGTTTGCCGACGAGCCGAAATTCTTTTGGATCTTTAAGCTTCGGATTTTCCGGTGGTGGTTGGTGCGCAGCGGAAGCTGCGAGTTCGCCATAGTTGAATGTGCGTCCGGTCGGGCCATGGATAACACTCCCACTCGCAGCGCTGCATGTAGAGCGTTCCACCTTCCATCTTTCGGCGGCAGCAGCAATCAGCATCTCGCGCGCCGTCGCCCCTGCTTTGCGCATCGCTTTGTAAGTTCCCTCGGTGCTGCCACTCCCGCTTGTGCGCAGCCGGATGCCTTTGAATCGCCCCCCGGGCATTGCCTGTTCGAGCTGAATCCGGGACCAGTCTGCCTCGAGTTCCTCCGCCAGCATCATCGGTAATGCGGTCCTGACGCCTTGTCCCATTTCCGACCGCGTGGCCCAGAGGCGAACAATGTTATCCGGAGTGATACTGATGTACGCGTTCGGCTCGAATACGCTGGCGATTGCCGCCGCCGAGCGGCTTGGCGACTCGACCCAGATCACCAGTCCCGCGCCGGCGAACGCGCCCGCTTTGACGCTCGTCTCCAGAAATGCGCGCCGGGTAGTCTTCATGTTCCTCGTACCTCTCGGCTGGCCCGATGAATGGCACGGCGCACGCGCTGATAGGTTCCACAGCGGCATACATGGTCCGAAAGGCTTGCCTCCATCTCTTCATTACTGACCGTTGACTTGCTCCGCAAGAGAGCGGCGGCCTCCATGATCATGCCAGCCTGACAGTAGCCGCACTGCGATACATCCTCTTCCACCCATGCCTTCTGACACGGATGGTCCCCGTGAGCTGACAGCCCCTCTATCGTTGTGTACTCTTTGCCCGAAGTGGCGGAAAGCTGAATCTGGCACGATCGCACCGCTTTGCCATCTTGATGAACAGTGCAAGCGCCGCACGCTCCAATCCCGCATCCGTACTTGGTTCCGGTGAGGTGCAACAGGTCGCGCAACACCCAAAGCAGCGGCATCTCCGGGTCAGCACTCAACCGATGTCGGGTTCCATTGACAGCGAGAATGAAGATAGACATAACGGGATTGTCAACCAGTGTGACGAGCGATGACTGGGAACGTTAGCACGACCCTCCGCCTGCTAGAAGTGAAGGTGGGCAGGAGCGGCGAGCTACCCTGGACGGGGCCGCCGCGTCCGCCCTAGGCGAGCCTACTGCAGCAGCAGCCCATTCCCATTCGGCTCTTCCGGCGGGATCACCACTGCGGCCGCGACCCGGTCTCCCGGCTCGACGTTCAGCAGTCGGACGCCCTGCGCCGACCGCCCCGATTCGCGGATGAATTTCGACTCGATGCGGATGATCTTGCCGTACTGGCTGATCAGCATCACCTCGGATTTCTCACTCACCTGCGAGATGCCAACGACTTTGCCGTTGCGTGCCGTGGTCTTCACGTTGATCACGCCTTTGCCGCCGCGATTGGTCAGGCGATACTCATCGGCGGGAGTGCGTTTGCCGTATCCGTTCTCGGTGACGGAGAGAATGAGCGAGCCTTTTTCCGGGATCAAGTCCGCGACCTCGGGCGCGACATCGCCCTCTTTCACTACCGCTTTCGCCTCCGGCTTGAGCGTAGTCGCCATGCCGACGATGTAATCTTTCTCGGCCAGGTTCATGCCGCGCACGCCGGTGGCGTTGCGCCCCATGGAGCGCACGTCGTTCTCGTCGAAGCGAATCGCTTGTCCGTCATGCGAAGCGAGGAAGACGATCTGGTTCCCGTCGGTTAGGGAGGCCGCGACCAGTTCGTCGCCCGGTTCGATATTGATGGCGATGATGCCGCGCGACATCACGTGCGAGAAGTCTTTCACCTCGGTCTTCTTCACCGTGCCGTTGTGGGTGACAAAAAAGATGTACCTGCCTTCTTCTTCCAGGTCGCGCACGGCGAGCATGGTGCGCACGGTTTCGCCCGGCTGCAGGCCCACCAGGTTGCCCACGTGCTTGCCTTTGCCGGCAGCGGCGATGTCGGGAATCTCATACACCTTCAGCCAGTACACGCGTCCGGTGTTGGTGAAGATCAGAATGAAGGCGTGGGTTGAGGCGATGAACAGATGCTCGACAAAATCCTCGTCGCGCGTCTTCATGCCCGTCCGCCCGGTGCCGCCGCGCCGCTGCATGCGGTAGGTCGAGATCGGAGTGCGCTTCATGTAGCCGGAGTGGCTGACCGTGACCGCAACCTGCTCGTCGGCGATCAGGTCTTCCAGCATGATTTCCGCAGCTTCGTCTTCGATGACCGTGCGGCGCGCGTCGCCGTAGAGCTTCTTGACCTCTTCCAGTTCCTTGATGATGACTTTGCGCAGCTTCGCCTCGGAGGCGAGAATCGATTCGTACTCGGCGATCGCCTCGCGCACCTGCTTCAACTCGTTCGCAATTTCGTCGATTGAGAGCTTGGTTAAGCGGTGCAGTTGCAGTTCGAGGATGGCGTCGGCCTGCTTCGCGGTGAACGGCTTGTCGGCCTCGAGCTTCGGAGCGCGTCCGGTGGTGTTGATGTCGATCTTCTTGCCGCCAAAGTAAGCCACCAAATTTTCCCGAGCGTCAGCCCGGTTGGCGCTGCCGCGAATAATCGCGATCACGTTATCAAGGTGATCGAGCGCGGTCAGGTAGCCTTCCAAAATGTGCTCGCGATCGCGCGCTTTATTGAGCAAATACGAAGTGCGGCGGCGCACTACATCGACGCGATGGTCGATGAAGTGTTTGATCGCCTGGATCAGCCCCATTTCCTTCGGCTGGCCGTTGACCACGGCCAGCAGAATCATGCTGAAGCCTTCCTGCATCGAGGTGTGCTTGAAGAGCTGGTTCAGGACGATCTGCGGTTCGGCTCCGCGTTTGAGCTCGATCACAATGCGCATGCCGTCGCGATCGCTTTCGTCGCGAATGTCGGAGATGTCGTCAATGGTCTTCTGGTTGACGAGGTCGGCAATGCGCTCGATCAGGCGCGCCTTATTGACCTGGTAGGGAATCTCGGTGACGATGATCGCCTGCTTATCCTTGTTGATGTTTTCAATCGCCGCGCGGGCGCGCATCATGAAACGGCCGCGGCCAGTTCTGTAAGCCTCAAAGATTCCGGCCCGGCCGTGAATAATGCCCGCCGTCGGAAAGTCCGGTCCCTGCACGAACTTCAGCAAGTCGGCCAGTTGCGCGGTGGGATTATTCACCAACCACATGGTGGCATCGACGATCTCGGTCAGGTTGTGCGGCGGGATCTTGGTGGCCATGCCGACCGCGATGCCATCGGAGCCGTTGACCAGCAAGTTGGGAAAACGCGCGGGAAGAACCGCGGGCTGCGTTTCCGTGCCGTCGTAGTTCGGGTAAAAGTCGACCGCTTCCTTGTCGAGGTCTTCGAGCAACGCGGTGGAGACGCGCGTCAAACGCGCTTCGGTGTATCGATCCGCTGCCGGCGGGTCGCCATCGACCGAGCCGAAGTTGCCTTGACCATCGACAAGCGGGCAACGCATGGCGAAGGGCTGCGCCAGACGGACCAACGCATCGTAGACGGCCAGGTTCCCGTGGGGATGGTACTTGCCCATGACTTCGCCGACGATGCGGGCGCACTTGCGCGTGGCGCGGCCCGGAGCCAAGCCCATCTGCTGCATGGTGTACAGAATCCGGCGATGCACCGGCTTCAGCCCGTCGCGGACGTCGGGCAGCGCGCGGCCGATAATCACCGACAACGAATAGTCGAGATACGACCGCTTCATCTCCTCTTCAATGTTGACGGGCTGAATGTTGAGGGCGCCCGGACCCGTCGGAGATTGACCGTCCGGAGAACGCCCGTCGCCTCCGGGAGGAGGAGTTAAGGGAAGCTCAGGATTCTGATCGTCAGGCATGAAAGTCAGTTCTCGGTTCTCAGTAGTCAGTTCTCAGTAAAGGCTTGTTTCAGCCTGTGTGGGGACGGGCGCCTCGCCCGTCCAAGCGGAGCGAAGCTCCGCCCGCTCTGCCCCAGCACAATTCTCGCTAAGTTCTTGCATCTACAGGCATTATCTGGCCGGATTTACTAAGAAATTATACCATGTCCAGGGCCGCCAAGGGGTGGCGAGTTTGTGTCACAACTCCAAGCGCCGAAGAGCTTGTGTCACAACTCCAAGCGCACAAAGAAAGCGAAACGCACGATCGCTCGAGGAAAGTGGAACCCGCGATCGCTCCTGCCGCGAAGCGGCGAAACACGAAAGCCCGGCACGTCAGTGCCGGGAAACAAGTTGGAAAAAATGGAGTCCCAGAGGGACGGCACTCCGCCTCGCAGCGCGGCAGTCCGCATCCTTGTTTCCCCTCCCCGCATCCGAACAGGCACTGATCTATGGTAGTGCTGCTTGTACTCTTCGGTGCGTGGCTGATCCTGAAAGGTATAGGCGCGCTCGGAGTCCCCGCACTCGCCACGTGGCACGACTCGGTCCGTTATGCCCTCGCCATCATGTTCGTCTTCCCGGCGTCGCGCACTTCAACAAGATCAGACACGATCTGGCGCGGATGGTCCCATCTTCCTTCCCGCAACCGATGCTCATCGTCCACATCACTGGCGTTTGCGAGTTTCTTGGCGCCGCAGGTTTGCTGATTCCGAGATTCCGCTCTCTAGCCGGAATCTGCCTCACCCTGCTGCTCATCGGAATGTTCGCCGCCAACGTCAACGCTGCTTTGAAAGGAATGACGTTAGCCGGCAAGCCCGTGACCCCGCTCTGGCTGCGGACCCGATGCAAATCCTGTTCATCGGCCTGATCTGGTGGGCTTCAAATTAGAAGCTATCCCATAATCGCCGCGGGAAGGGGACGGCTGAACAGGGACGGCTGAACAGGTTGCGCGCCTGCTTTTGGGTGGCGCAGCGCTTCAGCGCCGCGATAACTGGCATTGTTCTTGAATGCAGCTTTACAGATTGCTGAAAAACTCGATTTTGTTCTTTGCTTTTGGGTGGCGCAGCGCTTCAGCGCCGCGATAACTGGCTTGTTTTCAGCGACGGCTTCAGCCGCTGAGGATGACTGCGGCGCGCGCTACGAGTTTTTCAGCAATCTGTTTAGCCGCTGAGGAACCCGGCTGCTGGCTACGCTCTTCGTAACGTCAGCAGCGTGATCTCCGGCGGCACGCCAATCCGCACCGGGAAGCCGAGAGTTCCGAGGCCCCGGTTCACGTACAGCGCCGCCTTCTGCAAGCCGTTGGGCACCGCGCCAGCTTGCCCGCTCATCGGCAAGTGATAAAGTCCCGCGACGAACGGCGAGATCAGCCGCGCCGGACTGACGCTGTGATCCACAATTTCAAACTTTACTTGGCCGCCGTGAGTGTGACCGGCAAGGCTGAGTTCGATGCCCAGCTCGGCAGCGCGCCGAAACGAATTCGGATTATGCGAAAGCAAAATGTTAGGCATATCGCGGCGAACGAGAGTTTCAATCTCACGCAACATCGATTCTGGCCCAGTATTCTCCCCGCTCACCATGTGGTCGCGCTGATAATCGACACCCAGCAGATTGAAACGCCCTCCGTTGTGGTCCACGACCGCGCTCCGGGCGCGCAGCAGCCGCATTCCCTTTTCGCGGAAGAGCCGTTCCGCATCGTCTTCCACTCCCGCATAAATTTCATGATTGCCATTGCATCCCCAGACACCAAGCGGAGCGCGCAGCCGGCTCAACTCGGTAATGCAGTCGTCCAGCGGATCGCCTTCGCCGCTGACGAAGTCTCCCGTCACGAAAGAAATGTCAGGCTGCAGATCGTTAGCCATGTCCACAGCGCGCGCAATCTCGCGCGGCGGCATGTAGTCGCCAATGTGGATGTCGCTAAGCTGAGCGATGCGCAGGCCTTCAAGCTCCGGAGGAAGATTGGCGACCGGCACATCGACGCGCTCGATGGTGTAACGCAAACGGCCAGCGGCAAATCCATAGGTTGCGGCGAGAAAAGGAACCCCTCCGGCAAGAGCTGCGGCATATTGAAAGAAAGTTCGGCGCGACGGACTGAAATCACCGGCTACGGCCCCGGGACGAAGCCGGGCCGCGACGTTGGTGACCCACTCGATCGCTCCCACCGATTCAACCGCCAGGAATCCAAAGAATGAAGCGATCAGCCACAAGCGGAAAAACGTGGCGAGCGACTTACCGAAGTTGAAGCTGCCAAAGCTAAGCCGCGAGATCCCATGGCCAAGCAGCGGATCGAGAAGCGTAGCCAGCAGCCCAGCGGCGAGCGCGATCAGTGCGGCATGGAGACCGAAACGCCAGTTGGCATTCGAGAACGCGGCCATCCACGACCACGCCCGCAGAAACCAGAATCGCTGGACGGCATAGACCGCCAAAAGAAATAATGCGAAGAAAAGAACTCGGCTAAGTATCAGGGCACTACTCCGTTAAGAGACTCTTTTTGTTTTGATGCATTGCGGAGCGTAGAGGGCTCGGACAAAAGCGCGGGGCGGCTAGGAAGTGTACCTTCGACGAGCATGCAGCGTGTGGTTTCCAACTAACCAATGCCATGTGAAAACGTCTACTTTGTCGTGTACCGGTCTCTAAAATAAACATCGTTTAGGAGGACGCATGCGACATCCCTCAGACCTACTTCGACCGGCTTCGGCCTGGAAACCTGGATTCTTCGTTGTCATAGTACCGTCCATCGTTCTGTTCATCGCGACCCTTGCCAATACGCAAGAGACTGGTTCCGGCAAGTTCACGGTTAAGTCGCTGTCGCTGCCAGGTGCGAACGGGCTTGTGATGCTTGACTATTTTGCCTACGACACCACCACCCGGCATCTTTGGGTGCCGGCAGGAAACACTGGCAGTGTCGACGTCATCGATACCACGACTGACCAAATCAAATCTGTGGAGGGATTCTCCGTAGCGCAGGTCGAATTCCGTGGCAAGCTTCGGCCCATGGGCCCGTCGTCGGTTGCGGTCGGGGATAGTGTCGTCTACATTGGCAGTCGAGCCGATTCGAAAATCTGCATCATTAATAGCCGCACGCTCAAGCTCGGTGAGTGCCTTGCGTTCGCACCTCCTTCAGCGGGATTGGCTGCCGCACCCGACGGTCTCATCTACATTGCCGCAACGCGGGAGCTGTGGGCCACGAGCGGCGCTCCCCCCGTCGGAATCCCCGCAGCTGACCGTTCTATCAAGATTTTTTCCGCCTCTCGGCCCGACCATCTGACTCCTGCGGGCAAAATTCCACTACCCGGTTCTGCCGAAGGTTATGCAGTCGACAATCTTCATGGCCGTTTCTACACGAACCTCGAAGAGACCGGCCAAACGGTAGCGATCGACGTGCGAAAGCACGGAGTCGTGTCTACCTGGCGCTCCTGCGACAACCCTAGCGGCATAGCCGTGGACAGCAGACGCGGCTTCGTGTTCGTTGCCTGTAGTGATCATGTGATCGTATTGGACACGGCGCATGATGGACGAGTGGTCGGATCAATCTCGGCCGGAGCCGGCGTCGACAACATCGATTACAGCAGGGAGACCGGGCTACTTTATGTTGCTGCGGCTGAGGCTGCTCAGTTGACCGTGGCCCGCATCGACGATAAAGGAACCCCTACTCTTGTGGTGCGAGTGCCGACCACAAAAGGCGCACGCAGCGTAGTTGCCGGCGCCAGTGGACGCGCGTACCTGATTGATCCGCTTGGTGGACGTATCTTAAAGGTCGAGACCCAGTAGCAATAAGGTTCAACCTCCCAAAGCGGAGGCGCGAGATGGTGCCCCACTCATCGCGCACCTTGCGATGAGTGGGATTCCGCCGCGGATGGCCAGCCCGCGCTATCACCACCATTTTCTCCCTTTTTAAAGGTGCCACTAAGCCCGCAGCGGGTTCACCACCTCAACCGCGCCATAACGCTGGCCCTGTGACAAGTCCTCGGAGTAGAGAACCGCGGCCCCGCAGCTCACGGCGGCATGCAGGATCAATGCGTCCCAGTACGAGAGCTTGTACCGTGCGAGGATCGCTCGTAAATCTCCTCACGCGACCGAGGCGAAGTCCACCCAAGACTCATCCCCTTGCGCAGTCGCGCCAAGGGGCGCCGGCGGGAACGATCATAGCTCTTGCGTTCGCGCACAATCTGCTCCAGCCGAGCCGTCAGCATTGCACCGATCGAAGTGCCTTCTTGCGCCGCCAGGATGCGAGCCTCGCGCAACAGCGCAGCTTCCAGTCTCAGAGTAATCTTGACCTTCATAACGAGTTCACGTGTTTGCGTGCAACACAAGTTTACGTGCGCATGATCCGCCCCTCAATCTGAGCATCGTCTGGATCGCAAACTTTCATCACAAAAATCCTGTACCCACGTCACAGACATTCCATCACCCACTGCGCGAAAATAGCCTCCTGATTGGCGAAGCGAAGCGTGTGCCCGTCTAGAACGACGGTTCCATCTCAGCGATCTTTGACAATTAGAAGCGACGAGTGGGCGGCTTGCCGAAATCCCCCGAAAAGGCGAAGGTTTCTTCCCCTTGACACGATTTACCCACTTCGAAAGCCTCAAAGACCGAGAAATCCAGTAAGTCTTTATTCCGGAATACTTTGATATAAGTCCTTTAGAATCAAAGACCGGGTAGAAAAATTCCCGCTAACTCCATGATTCCAGAAGACCGGGGGGGAGGGGGGTACCGGTACTAACCAGTAAACAAGCCCCCCAAAATGCCCATTTTGACCAAAGCCTGGGAAACATGGGATCCAAAAAAAGTTTGCACCCCTGTCCCTTTTTGGGAACGTGGTCAGCCCAGCTTGACCCGCTCCCGAGCATTCTGTAGCGCGCGCTTAACATGACGAGGCGCGGTTCCGCCGGGCACGTCGTGCAGGGCAAGCACCTCAGTAAGTCCGAGGCAGGAGTGGAAGCCCGCATCAAAGCCCGAGTGGATCGCTTGCAAGTCGGCAAGCGGAAGCTTTTGTAAATCGCATCCGCGTTCCACGGCCAACTGGACGGCCTTGCCGACCGCTTCGTGGGCGAGGCGCGAAGGCACTCCGCGTTCGACGAGATAGACAGCTGCGGCCCACGCGTTCATAAAGCCTGAACTTGCCGCCTGATTCATTTTGGCTTCGTTGAATTCGACGGTGTTCATGAATCCGGTCACGAGCGGCAACATGCCAATGACCGTGTCGGAGGCGTTGAACACCGGCTCCTGCGTTTCCTGCAAGTCTTTGTTGTAGGCGAGGGGCAGTCCCTTGACCAAAGTTTGCAGCGTGGTGGCGTAACCCATAATGCGTGCCGCCTTGCCGCGCACGAGTTCCAGCAAGTCGGGATTCTTTTTTTGCGGCATGGCGCTGCTGCCGGTGGAATAAGCCTCGGGCAACTCGACAAATCCGTAAGCGGGAGTCGAGAACAAGATCATCTCTTCCGCCCAGCGGCTAAGGTGGAGCGCGAGCAACGAGAGCGCGTCGACGAATTCGATGGCGAAATCGCGGTCGCTGGTGGCGTCGATGCTGTTTGCCGTTGGGCCGTCAAACCCCAGCTCCGCGGCCATGGCTTGACGATTGAGTGTGAGCGTCGCTCCGGCTACGGCGCCTGAGCCCAGCGGACAAAGGTTTGCGCGCTTGCGGCAGTCGGCGAGGCGCGCGGAGTCTCGGAGAAACATTTCTATATAGGCCAGCAACCAATGTGCGACCAGTACGGGTTCGGCCGGCTGCAAGTGCGTGTACGCGGGCATAGCTAATGGCATTGATAGAGATGCGCTGCCCGCGGCCTCGGCGCGAGCGAGGATCGCCTCGACCCAATCGGCGATCAGGGTTTGCAGCGTGTCGATGCTTTGGCGCACGAAGAGGCGGAGGTCGGTCGCGATCTGTTCGTTGCGGCTGCG
>Ga0209117_1000318_pt1 | contig 23733 bp, 24 predicted proteins | sample BlaSpr_A8_OM2_M2_FD_187978 | JGI IMG/M metagenome (GOLD analysis project Ga0209117, IMG submission 187978) | Forest soil microbial communities from Thunder Bay, Ontario, Canada - Black Spruce, Ontario site 2_A8_OM2_M2 (SPAdes) (version 2) | ecosystem: Environmental > Terrestrial > Soil > Boreal... | reverse complement strand
GCGTGGTCCACCTTGTCCAGTTCGTCGATCAGCAGGACACAAGGCCTTTCACACTGCAACGCGCGCAAAAGCGGCCCGGCACCGAAAAACTGCTGACTGTGCAACTCCGTCCGCAGGGACTCCCAATCAACGCTGGCGGACTTGGCTTTGAGCTCAACGCAAAGCCTTTGAAGGGGTTCATCGAACTTGCCGATGGCCTTCTCTTCGTTGATGCCCTCGTAGCACTGCAGGCGTTCGACGGTGGTGTCCGCTGCGTCTGCAACTGCATATGCCAGTTGAGTCTTACCGCTGCCGGCGGGGCCTTCCAGCAGCAACGGCTTCTGCAGTCTCGCCGCCAGGTAAACCGTTGTCGTGGCTACCGAATCCGCAATGTAGCCACTTGCGCGAAGGCCTCCTTCGAGTTCTTGAAGAGACGAAAACACTCGCTCCTCCTCTGCCTAGGACCATGCCAATTCCGATCCTGAGCGTGAAGAAGCTAAGCCCAAATGAAATTTCGGTCAAATCGCGTCGATTTTCGTGGAGTTTTGACCGAAATCGACACTCGGTGTAGAACCGAATCTCCGCAGTGGTTAGGAGTTGACTATGGCGAACTCGGCTTATCGGTTCAGTCTGGCAAGCGACAGCGTCGCTGGAATGGCAAAGATACTGCAAACCCTGGAATCCAAGGAGTACGCCTTAAAGGCTGGAGAGTTGGCTAAATTGCTCGGCGTGACCCGGCAACACATTTACAAAATGGCAGCCGCCAGCGCCATTCCTTCCTTTCGCATAGGCGCGGCGGTGCGATTTGACCCGAAGCAGGTTGCGGAATGGCTCACGCGGAGGATGCCGCAGACGGTTACCCCTTCTAGCCTAAGCAGGCTTGCTGTTTGACCATCTTTGCAAGCCGATAGCTCCTGTCGTCGAACGTGTTCAGTCAGGTCCCTTCCGTGCGATCTTCTTCTGGTCAGTCACTGCCTTCCAACCGAGACAACAGAGAGTTCCCAAGTTCTAACGCCGATTGCGTTTCCTCGGCTTTGATATTCTGACCGTGGACTGCTGAATTCAGGACAGCCGATACGGTTCGCAAATCTGCGACCACTTCTGTCGATAATGCATTCGCGCTCGTGAGCGCTCGCGTCAAGGCCGCAATGCCGACCAATTTCGTCGACAGCCCCCGTTTCTCGGCGATAGTCTGCAACGCCCGTTCCAGCCGAATCCGCATGTTCAGCAGATTGAACCGGGGCAACTCGCCTGCAAGATCGTGGCTCGTGGGCAATTCGGACTGCAAGCGTTTTGGAAGCGATTCGGTCAATCGGTACTGTGCCACTCCCACCGGCTTGCCTGTGTCCCGGAGTGCATACTCAACCACAATTCTGTTCTTCTCCTTGCAGAGAATCAGGCCGATGCTGGGAGTGTCATCAACATGGCGCAAGAGGTCATCCACGGCCGACAAATAGAAATTCATCTTGCCCGCGAATTCGGGCCTGAACTCTTCAACTTTCAGGTCGATTACGACATAGCATCGAAGGCGCAGATGATAAAAAAGCAGATCGAGAAAATAGTCTTGCCCGCCGATTTCCAGATGGTACTGGTTTCCGACGAATGCAAATCCCTTGCCGAGTTCCAAAATTAAGTCGCGCAGATGGTCGATCAGACCTCGTTCCAAATCACGCTCCAGCATCTCTGTCCCGAGCGTTAGGAAATCGAAGTTGTAGGGGTCTTTGAGGAGTTCCTGGGCCAGTTCTGACTGGGGAGCCGGGAGCGTTCGCTGAAAGTTCGTGACTGCCCGGCCCTGCCTGCGGTGAACGTCACCCTCAATTTGATGGACAAGGACGTTCCGCGTCCAGCCACTCTCGACAGCCTGCCGAATATACCATTCCCGTTCCGCCGGGGCTTTCACCATTTCAAGAATCCGTACATTGTGTCCCCAGGGCAATTGTGCAACGACCTGTTGCACAAATTGCTGGTCGGGGTACGCTTCAGCGAAAGCCCGCATATATTTGAGGTTTCGCGCGCCAAAACCAGTCATCCCCGGAAAAGCTTGGAGCAGGTCATGAGCCAGCCTGTCGACGACCTTTGCTCCCCACCCCTCCGATTGCTGGCGAGTGAGAATGTCTCTGCCGATGCCCCAATAGAGCAATACGAGTTCCCGATTGACGGACAAAGCGGCGCGGACCTGCGCGCTGCGGATTCGCTCCTTCAGTTCCTGCAAGAACGCGTCATACCGATCCGGTAGCTCAGGATGTTTTCGCTTCATGATAGGAAACCAGCATAGCCTAAGAGTCAGATTCAATTGCACCTAGTCAGGCAACATACGCCGCCAGGGATCCTGCGTTCACTTTTGCCAAAGCGTCTTTCGATTGGACCCCTTTCAGATAAACCATGGTCGATTTGATGTCGCGATGGCCCATCCACGTCTGAAGCGTGCGGATGTCCACACCGTGGCGCAGGTGCTCGGTAGCGAATGTGTGGCGGAACTTGTGCAGGAAGAAGTGCTGGCAGTACGGCCCTTCGACGCACTTGTTGCCGTGCTTCGTAACGCACTGTCCACAATTCAACTTCGCCCGGTCGGCGACCCGCTTCACAATCGTGTCGTTCTCGCTGTTGGGATTTCCACGTTTATTGGGAAACACCAATTGCGCCGGTAAGGCATTGCGTGTCTCTTTTAGTCGCCGCAACTGGTCGATGAGAGCTGAGGGCAGCGGTACAACTCGCTCCTCCCAGTTCTTCGGCCGAAAGTCCCAGATAGCCTTGGCGGTGACCCGAACGTGACTGTTGCGGAAGTCGAGATCGCGCCAGCAAACATGTTGCGCCTCCTGATCACGAAATCCAGAGCCCAGCATGAATTTCAGAAAGATTGCCTCATCACCCATGGCGTGATTGAGCATCGACTGGATTTCTTCCGGCTCATAGATCGGGCGGATCTTTTCAACGTACTTCGGCCAGTCGCTGGATGCGATCAGGCCACTTTTCCCGCGCCGTTTGAAAAGCTGCAGCACGACGACCAGCTTGTCGTAGACGGCACGGTGGCCAAGTCCAAGTTGGTAGCAACGTGCCATGAAGACCAGGATGTCCTCGCGCGCCACCTGCTCGACGGAGCTTTTTTCATAGGACGGGACGAGCAGTTCCTTCAGGGTGTAGCGGTAGCTGATGTAGGTCCGGTGACTGCGCTGGGCCTGGACCATCGCGAGGTACTGGTCGACGGCTGCCGCGAGCGTAATGCCGTTTGGGTTGATCGCGGCTGGCTGTGCCGGGCGCGACATCACCCCGGCTTTGAGAGCCTCAACTTCGATGGCCTTGAGCCGGGCCGTTTCGGCTACGGTCGCGAAGTCACGAACGGCCTTGCGGTGACGCTTGCCGTGCTCATACCACTCGAGGTAATAGCTGCCCTCGGGGTGGTGTTCGTCGCGGCCCGTAATCAGGACGTGGTCGCGCACAATCCTGCCGCTGTGCTTGATGACGTTGGCAAAGCGCCACGCGTCTCCAACTTTCACGTACTTGAGGATCTTGACCCGATGGGCGTAAAGCTTTGGCTTTCCCGGCATGTTCCATCTCCCTGTAGAGGGGATGGAAGGTAGACCGGATCGCAAATTCGGGCAAACGCGGAAACGGGATGGAGGGAGTGGAAGGAGTTGACAGAATTGACAGCGATTTTATCGACAGGAAGACCGACAGGAAGCGGGTTAAAGCGATGAAAACAAAAAAAACCGAGGAGAAGGCAGCGTTCTAACCAACTGAACTACGTCCCCAACTTGTTTTTTTTCAGCTACTTACCGTTACATGCAAAACTCGCTTAGAATTCGGTGGCTGTCAATAGTGTCGCCTGAGTCCACTGTTTCAATGGGATCGAGCGGACCTCAGCTAAAACCGCCACAAAACCGACAGGAAGATAAACTCCAAAATATCCGGTCGGCAGTGCTTCTGCCTTTCTGATTCTATCAGATCGCGGTGACTGCACAATGTGGGACTAAACAGATGCCCCTGTCACGGCACCGCAGGGAGAGGAGGGCACGATAAATCTAAGGTCTAGAGATTCACATGCGGGGCGTTAGTTCAGTCGGGTAGAACGCCTGCCTCTGACGCAGGAGGTCGCCGGTTCGGGTCCCGTCGCTCCCGCCACCTGCATCGGAGTTGGCTTGAATGTGAGCAATAAGAGACTAAATATAACCATCTCGCAGAGCGCAGCCCTGGCCGGGCGGGAGTCGGCAATTCATATCTGTCTCTTAGCAATATGATTCTACAGCAGTTCCAGTATTGGACCAAAAGTGCCGAACCCACGATCCCAACCCATGATTCTGGGTTGAGAAACGAAAGAAGAGGAGATCTGCTCACACCGACTCGATGAAAGGGTCTTCCACCGATCAACGCTGGATGGCCGCATATGGGCTCGGCGTGGTTGTGCTTTGCAATAAGCAGAACGGTTCGATGGCGGCGACAGTCGCAAACCTGACGCTGTGGCACCTCGTTGCATCCCAGTTGGGCACAGTGCCACCAACAAAGGCCGTCCCTTCAATCCAGGAACCTCGCGTTGAACCTTGACGCCAGTCAGATGCGCCGTCTTGAGGGAACCTACAGACGTCGCGGGAGCCTTGTCTCGTTCAAAGTTGATACGTACATTTTTGTCGACAACCTCGTCCTTGTGGCAGGAAGCGAGAAACAAACGCTTGAGGCTCACAGCGAGACGGGGTTCTCGCTGAAAAGCATGCGGTACACCTTCGTCGCCGACAGCAACGGCGCGATACGCGGTATCACCGTTGCCGGTCCAGACTACTCCAATATCGCGGTGGAGTTTTGGCCCCTGAACGATACGCCCTACGATAAACCGGGGCCGGACCGCCCCTCCTGGCGAGAAATTGCCGGTCGATACGCCGGGCAAGAATATGGGCAGAAAGTCTCGGCTGAAGTCGTCGTCAAGAACGGGTATCTCTACCTTGATGGCCCGGAAGAGACAGATTGGCATGGCAACATGAAACTCAGGGAGGACCAGCCAGAGTTGTTCTTCACGGCGGACGGCGAGTCGGTCGAGTTTGGATCAGGCAAGATGGCGATCGGCAATCGGCCCTTCCTGAAACAGATCTAGAACCTATCATAAACGCTGCATACTCTTTTTGAAATGGATCGTTAGATGGGTATTCCGGTGAAGGTGAACATCGATTCCGGAGGGAAGGCGAACGGCGTTCCGGAGCGAAGGTGAACAGCAGTCGGAGCGAAGCGACACTCTGGCCTCAGTTGACGAAAGTTGATGTCTCGGGACTCGTCAGGAACAGCGACCTCCTCGAAGGTACCCGCAGCTGATACCGTCGACAAGCATCCCTTCGACGAAACGATAGTGTGAATGCGTCAGAGTGTAACCCACAAAAAAAGCGGTCCGGCTGAAACCGACAATCCGAACACGGTTTCGGTCAATCATTCCATCGTTGGCCAGACGGTCGATTGCTCTCGTACGCAAGGCCATTGAAGTTCAAAGTGGACTCTTCCGATGTACCAATGCGCCTTTGCTCGGACCTTTTCAATCAATGTCGCTGAGAGCGAAGGCCACACCAGCGCAATCATCGATATTTCTATTGTGGTATGACGGCTAGGATTTACTATTGTTGACTCTCGGACTTGTAAGGATGAAAATTACCACTTTCGGTGTAGCTTGAAATGACAAAGCCTGGCGCGATTTGGTCCGTCGCTCTGCCTCTCGCGGTAGTCGGAGCAACAACCGTGATCTGGACGATCATATGGTGGAGCGGCATTTTTCACGAGAGTGCGTTTCCTGCGCCCCTCGCGGTTCTCCGCGGTTTCAGCGAAGAGCTTCGGACCGGCCGGTTATTTTCAGATATAGTTACCTCACTGTTCCGGGTCACTTGTGGATTTGGGTTGGCGGCAGCGGCTGGCATACCCGCTGGCCTTTGGATGGGACAGAAGCCGCTGGTACGAACGGCATTTCTCCCCGTCGTCAACTTTTTCCGAAATCTCTCTCCTCTGGCATGGATTCCCTTTGCGATCCTCTGGTTCGGCGTGGGCGATGCATCTCCGATATTCCTTATCTTCTTGTCCGCGTTTTTTCCTACAGTACTGGCGACTATGGCCGCCGCCGCCAGTGTTCCCACAATCTATTCTCGAGTTGCCGAGGACTTCGGAATAGCCCCGTCAGAACAAATAGTACGGATCACGCTGCCCGCTATTATGCCGCAGGTGGTTACCACTCTTCGCGTGACTGCGGGCATTTGCTGGCTGGTCGTGGTTGCCGCGGAAATGATAGCCGGACGCGACGGACTAGGCTTTGCCGTGATGGATGCCCGAAATGGTCTCCGAACCGACATCCTAGTGGTCGAAATGATCGTTATCGGATTGGTGGGAGTCGCAATTGACCGAGTCCTGGAACAGCTGACCAAGATCCCGAGTATTCGGTGGGGGTATGAAAGGTAAAAACTTGAGGATAAGGTGAATGACAGATTCCCCGCTCCGAATTTATCACGTCTCGCATTCCTTCGATAACTTGGAGGTGCTCCGCGATCTATCGATCGAAGTCTTGCGGGGAGAGTTCGTGGCGATTGTCGGGCCTTCCGGTTGCGGAAAAACAACTTTGCTAAATCTTCTCTCGGGCTTCGACCGCCCGACTTCCGGCTCCATTGAGCGGAAGGGTAAGAGCCGGATGGTGCACCAACAGGATGGGCTGTTTCCTTGGCAAACCGTGTCGGAAAATATCGCGCTGGGGCTGCGGCACGTGAAGAGCGAGCAGGAACGCCGACAAAAGGTGCACGAATTGTTGTGTCTTATCCGGCTAGAAGGATTTGAGAACAGCTATCCTCACCAACTTTCAGGCGGTATGCGGCAACGGGTGGAACTGGCACGCGCATTGGCGGGTTCGTCCGACATCCTGCTGCTCGACGAGCCTTTTTCGTCGCTCGACTATTTGACGCGGCTCCGTATGCGTCAGGAAGTGGCGCGCATCCTGCAGGAATGGCCCCGCACCGTGGTGCTGGTCACTCACGATATTGAAGAAGCGGCACAGCTTGCGGATCGAGTGATTGTCCTCGGTGAACGGCCCGCGCAGATTCGCTATGAGCTGAATCTGGCCGCGCGGCGGCCGCGAGATCCGACGCACCCAGAGGTCGTCGACGCGATTCATCAAGTGTTGACGAAACTCCATTTCGAATCAGATTCGGGAGAATACACTATTGCGTAAGCAGCGAATACGTTTCGTGAGCGCAATGAATTTACACGAGGAGTAAGCAATATGTTTCATTCGTCCATCGGTCGCTGGTTATTCGGATTTGTTGTGTTCCTTGCGGTGATCAGTTTGCTTCGCTTCAAGCCTTGGCAGAGCAACAATGCCCAGCGAGACGCCCCAGACTCGGCAGAGCAACGCCAGGTGTTGAAGGTTGGCTTTTTGCCCGTCACCTGTCACCTCACCTGCCCGGTAACCGACTTTGCGTCCAAGGCGAGCAAGTCGACCCGATTCGAGTCACAACGCTTCACGGACTTCCCGACCATGGCCGAATCGATCAAGGCTGGCCGCATCGAAGCCGCCTTCATGATCGCTCCTCTGGCAATGAAATTGAGGGAGGAGGGTGTTCCTGTGAGAATTTTATACCTGGGGCATCGGGACGGTTCGGAAGTAATGGTAGCGAGGAATGCCGACGTCAAGAGCTTGCGCGATCTCCGAGGTAAGACCTTTGCGATCCCGAGCCGCTACAGCAATCAAAACCTGGTCATCCACAAGCTCATGGAAGAACAGGGTGTGAGGCCGGATCAAATCAAGTTCGTGGAGATGCCGCCTCCGGACATGCCTGGAGCCCTTGCGGGGAAAGCGATTGATGCGTACTTTGTGGGCGAGCCATTTGCTGCCAAGGCGGAACTCGATGGCAGCGGCCGGGTGCTTTATTACGCCAAAGACATCTGGCCCCATTTTATCTCCTGCGTGCTTGTGGTTCACGAGAAGCTGATCAAAGAGCGTCCTGCCGTGGTCAAAGACCTGGTTCGAGGGATCGCACAGAGCGGCGAATGGGCTGAAACGCATCGTGTGGATGCTGCCAAGGTGGTGTATCCCTACTTCCGGCAGGACGAGAAGTTGATACGTTACGTCCTTACGGAACCTCCGGATCGGGTCAGTTACCGCATGCTGAACCCCACCGATCAGGAGATGGAGCAGATCCGCGACATGGGGCTCAAGGCAGGAATTCTGACGACGAAGGTAGACATGAAGGACCTGCTCGATCGTTCCTTCATACCGACAGACATCAAAGCCGCTGACATCGATATGAGCACCGCCCGCGGCCAGTGAATAAAGACCAAGTTGAATTTGCGGGATGCAGAAAGCTAGGATTGACCACTGCAGCTGCCATTGCTCCCTGTTTTCTTGAGTTTCTGCGATAAATGGTCTTTCCCAGTCCCGTGGGAAAGCCAATCAGAGCTCCGGCAACTCATCTTCCGCGGCAATTGATGTGCTCCTGTCTCCGGCGTTGTTGCTTATCTTTACGGCGCGTCTCTCTGCTCTACATTCTCGCAAATGCTTTCTTTGCGATCCTCTTTTCGGGCACTGCGCTTCGGGCCTTCGGGCATTGCTCCTCGGCAATTTCAACTTTGTAACTTGCGGGCATACCTCGCTTCACATCCACATTGATACGACACGATTGTGCCCCAATTTCTCCTTTGGCGAACACGAACCCAAGCCTTTAATTCACGGGATATCACGCCCGAAGCTTACCTGAAGTACAAGGTACACCTTCGATTGCGGGCCGGAACCGAGCGAGGTTCTGGTTCTTTCTGGAGGTTTGTTACAAAAAAGAAAATTGCGCTTGACTGGGGAAGAGTTTTGGGGGATAATCCCCCGCGTCACCTTCTGGACGCAGTTCCCATCGAGGGGGGGAAGTGCTAGCCCTTCTAGGCGACCGGGCCGAACGGACCCCAGGGATCCAATAACACTCTTAAGAGACGTTAGCAAGACGAATCGCTGAACGAACGCGACTTGTCCTCTATCACGCCGAGGGAGAACCTCGGAATTGACACAACATCCTGCGGTCATCCCGCACAAGGAGAGTTCTTATGGCCGAGAAACACGAGCATGACGATGAGATTCAAAAGCAACTCGATGGCTCTGCGAAAGCCTACTGCAACGGTGACCCCGCATTTTTTGACTACTTTGCTGAGGATGCAACTGTCTTTTCAGCAGGTGCGAGCGAGGCCTTAAAAGGGCGTGAGGCATATCGTCACGCGTTTGCGTCGAGACTGAAAGGAAAACGGGAGGTTAAGATCCTTGAGCAGTCGCGCCAATGGTTCGACGACAGAGTCGTGATTGCTCAGACAGCACAAATCACTCACGAAGGCATCACCGCGAATATCCGGCAGACGATGGTCTGGGGGCGGACCAACAAAGGATGGCAGGTGAACCATTTGCACACTGCTCTAGTCGGCTCCCCATTTTCAAGCGAAGTGCCTAAGACCGCCGGTGCAATTCGCGTACTTAACGAGCGCGTAGCGACCATGGCAGCTGTACTCGGTGTAGCGCAGTAGCATTGGTGCTGAGTGCTCTTGGAAACAACCACATGCGATTGAGTGAGTTTCAATACACACTGGGACCGGAAAATATTGCCTGCGAGCCGCACGAAGTGCGACTAGGTCGTCGCGATCTTGGCCGAATGATGATCGTGGATCGCAAGGAGCGACGACAAAGCCACAGTTACGTGAGCTCGCTTCCCGATATATTGCAACCCGGAGACGTCTTGGTTCTTAATAACAGCAAGAGGATCCCCGGAGTTTTGAAGGCGCGCACCGTCGCCGAGGAAGCGCAAGTGGAGATTAGGTTCACGGCTGTCGAAAGCGAATACGTCGGCTTTGGACGTCTATATCCGCTGCACTTCGTACGCCAGGGGGCGCGCCTGCATATCGCGGGTGGAGTGACTCTTACCTTGGATGAAATCAACATTGGGGAGCACCACCTGTGCCAAATAAGTTCAGACGCGCCATTGCCCGACATCCTTAAGAAGGCTGGCCTTCCCATTACGTCGTTTTTCTACACCGGCTATTGGAACCTCGAAAACTACAACAACGTGTTTGCTACGGAAGAAGGGTCTCTAGAAAGCCCGATGGCGGGACTTCACTTTACGCCAGAGTTATTGAAGGCGATTGAACACCGCGGAATTGCAATCAGTTTTATCACACTCCACGTTGTAGGCAGTTGGCTCCCACCTACCAGTGACGACGCCTCTGAGTGCATCATGGCAGTTGAGCGCTATTGTGTGCCAGAGTCCACTGCGCAAGCGGTGCACAAGGCGCGCAAACGCGGCGGCAGAGTGTTAGCTTGCGGCACCACTGTAGTAAGGGCTCTGGAGAGCGCAGCGATCGAAGATGGCACCGTACGCGCGGGGGAAGATAACACCTCGTTACGGATATCTCCCGGTTTCAAGTTCCAGGTGGTCGATATGTACTTCACGAACTTTCACCCGTCACGGAGCAGTCTGATTCTTTTGGATGCCGCATTTTGTGACTTCGATCTGCTCCAACACAGCTACGAAGTCGCACGCTCATCCGGATATTTATTTTTCGAATTTGGCGACGCTGTCCTGTATGCATGAACGCAATATGTTGGGTCGTTTCGAGAAGAATGAACGGGTGTTGTGGGCGTTCATGCCAAATGGCATTGTGCTACACAACTTCGAGCGCCGGCAGTTTGTTGAATTGACAGACCTGGACGCGCAAGTATGGGCCTATTGCGATGGAAGCCACACTCTAGCAGAAATTTGCAATCTACTTGCAATCAATCACAATGGTCATGGCGATGCGGTCGACATTCGAATAAAGAGCATATTTGAGGAACTGTTGAGCGGGGGGTTCTTGGTTGAGAGGAAAGAATGAACGAGATTCCAGCCGATATTCCGGTCCGGTACAACAAGGAGTACTTCGGGTATATTGCCGGATTCGCTAACGGAGAGATCGTCCTTGCCCGTGAGAGCGCTGGTGAGTTGTTCGCCTCAGGAGCTAGTCGTGCGGCAATCGAACCCCACCTATTGGAATCGCTCCCACTCGTACCTGGCTTTCACCTGAATACGCCGCCCCTTGTTTGGCTCGAACTTACCCGCACCTGCAACTTGAACTGCCCGCACTGCTACATCAATGGCGGGAAAGCTCGCGAAAATGAGATGCCTGGCTCTGAGTTCCATAGGCTGCTGGATGAGATGGCGGATATGGGTGTCTGGGCCGTGGCTTTTACCGGCGGGGAGCCAACTCTGCACTCTGAGTTTGTCGACTTGGTATTGCACGCTCGACGCCGCAGTCTGCTAGTGGGGATAGCCACCAATGGAATGTTTCTCACTGAAAAGTTACTGGACTCCATTCCCCGTACAGGCGTGATCATCAGCGTCAGCTTGGATAATCTTCATATTGGCGGTCAGCATCCCTCTGCCGATTTCCAAATAGCAACGCGAGCCATTCTGCGCAGCCAGGAGATGGGCTTTCTCACAAATATTATGACTAATACCCACCGCGAAAACATTGATCAGCTAGGCCCGCTGATGGATTGGGCAGAGGATCACCGAGTGTCCGTGAGAAGTGTGCCATTCAGTCCCCTAGGACGAGGTAAGTTGCACAGCCATTTGCAGAACGTTGCAGGTGATGTGGAGCGCGCAGCAGAATTCTGGTTGCGCGAGTGTCAATGGGAGCACGAATATCATCGAAAGGCCGGATTGTGCGTTGGAGTCATTTTCAACTATGGATTGAGTCTTGGTTACATGACTCGACGCTGCTCAAGCGGACGTTTCCTTTGCTACGTCTGTGCCGACGGCACGGTTTACCCCTGCACCATGTGCGCTGGAGAGGAAATCTTGTCGCCCGGCACTGTACGTGACCGGAGCTTTGCTGAGATGTGGCGTAGCGAGTGGGGGATCCGGAGCTTCTCTTGGGACAATTTTCGCGAAACGTGCGAAGGGTGTGTTATCAACGACGCTCGTTACTATTGTTCCGCACGTTGCCCTGCCATGTCGCAAGCCCGGAACCGGACGTTGTTCGGGTGTGGTGCTTCGGATTTCGAGAAGCTCAGCACGATAGTGCGTACCGCCATGCTCGAAAACTCCCAGATCGGCCAGCAGACCGGGCAGCCGTTGGTAGGTGCTGGGAAGGCCGAGCATGCGCACTCGGATCCGCCCCTAATACATATCGTTTAAGGAGAAATATGAGAGTACTGCTGTCCACCAGCCCCCATGTTCGCCATCCCGCCGTATTGCAACATGAGTTTTCAGTTGAACAGCAAGTGATGTACAACTTCGCGCCGGTAGGACTTTTGGCCTTGATCGCCTCCACGCGGGAGAGTTTGGGCATAACACCGGAATTGTTCGACCTCAATCGACGTATTTTGGATGGTTCCATTCATCTTGGCAGCGAGTTTTATGCCGAGGCGGCACAGGTGGTCTGTGCGTCCCGCCCTGACGTACTTGGTTTCATGACGGAATGTGACTCATACCATCACGTGCTTCAAATCCTTGAGGCAGTGAATAAGGTTCTGCCCTCTTGTCGACTTGTCCTGGGTGGGCCGCACGCCACTGCCGTGGCGCGTGCCACCATGGAGCGGAAGCGCTTTGTCGATGCTGTCGTAATGGGGGAGGGCGAACGATCGTTTGCTCAGTTGCTACAGGCGTATTCGGAGGAAGATTGGAGTTCTATCGCAGGAGTAGTGCGGCGCGCAGCCGACGGTGGCATTCTTGATGGCGGTTCCGTAGCGCTGGTGAACTCCTTGGACGAGCTTCCAATTCCTGCCTATGACTGCTACCAGCCTGAACCTGACGAAGAGATATTTCTAGAAGTCGGCCGGGGTTGTCCGTTCCGTTGTACATTCTGTTCAACTGCCCCTTTCTGGCGCCGACGCCATCGAGTAAAAACTCCGCAACGGATCCTTGCCGAGATTGCTGTTGTCAGGAAGCTCTACGGCGAACGACGTCTTCATTTCACGCACGACCTTCTTACGGCAGATCGACATTGGGTCGCCGCATTATGTAAGAGCTTTATCGACTCAGGGACGCAAGTTCGCTGGACATGCAGTGCTCGGACTGACACGGTGGATGATGAGCTAATGGAGTTGATGGCAAGGGCAGGTTGTAACGCAATTTATTTCGGCATCGAGAGTGGATCCAAACGTATCTTGGCCGAAATTGACAAGCAGATCTCGCCGGAGAGTTCTCTCAGCGTACTGCGGAGTTGTCGACTTCGCGGTATCACTCCAAATGCCGGCTTCATTGCAGGGTTTCCCACTGAAGACTGGGACAGCCTCCACGATACGTTCGACGGATTCTCTCGCGCCCTGGAAATAGGCTGTCGGCCCACCCATATTTTTGGTTTCTGTCCTTTCCATCAGTCGTCGGTGTTCGGAGAATTAGATACCTTAGAATCCGACGGCCATTATCTGGACCTCCCACTGGGACCGGAATTGGACGAAGCGAATCGCACTCTGGTCGCTTCTGACTCTGATCTATTCGGTTCGTACTTCCATCCCCGTAGCGACCTTCGTCCCTGGCTCAAAGGAGTAGACGAGTTTTCCTGCCTTGTAGACGCAACCCTGGTGCCTTCACTGCGATTGGCAAAGAGCGAGGGTGGGATGCTCAATCTCTATCGCAAGTGGATCACATGGATTGACAAACAAAACGTGAAATCGGGCGCCCCCATTTGGAGGCAGCACTACGGTAGTCCTCTACAGTTCTGTCTCTTCTTAGGCGAGTTGCTGCGTGCTAGCAATCACATCGAGCCCTATGTTGACGAAGTTCTGGAAGTAATCCGTATCAACATGGAGATGGCTACGATTTCGACCGCACGCGTGCCCACCACCATGGCTGGGTTCAGATCGTTTTCGGCCGGCGGACACGTTGAGATTGGGTGGAACGATCGTGTTGCAGCCGGAAGCGTGCTGGCTCGCCTCAGACTGGAATGGGACGTTAGTCAGCTCTTAGGGGGAGTTCCTCTAGACGGGAATACATCTGCAGCGGCGGGGCCACTATATCTCGTGTGGCAAGCAGACTCTCGGGGCCAGATCCGTCTAATAAGCGTGGACGCGTTTCTCTTCTCAACGCTTGAGAGTCTCGACCATGAAGTGCACACTCCCGCCGAATTGATGGTGAACTGGTTGGAGTCACCACATCGCGCTCCCTCCAACTGTGTTGATTTTGCACAGGTAATGAGCCAGTTAGCGCAGGCGCGGGAAACAGGACTGATCAGCTTATATGCCGATGAGAATCGCTGATGTTGGGGTAATCCCGGAAAACAAGAGCTTGGAGTCCTTGGCGGATCTGGTAGGCACGCCGTTTTACCGCTACCACTTGCCCACCATCCGCGCGCAGATAGCGCGCCTGCGCACTACGTTTGCCTACCCAGTGAATTTGCTTTTTGCAACGATGGCCAATGATCATCCTGCTGTTTTGAGAGCTATCGCGGAAGAAGGTGTGGGTGCATGCGTCAATTCGCTTCACCACCTGCGGTTGGCTCTAGACAGTGGGTTCGCGGCCAATGATATACAGTTTACGTCGACAGGTGCTCCGCTAGAGGATATGGTCGAGCTACAGCGGTTGGGTATCGCCGCGAACCTAGACTCTCCACTACAAGTTCGACAGTGGTGCAGTGTAAAGCCAGGACGTCACTTGGGCGTCCGCATCAATGCCGCCAGCTTGCGTCCGACAGCACGGATCCGTGACCGAATCGGAGTAAATGCCGATGGGCTAGCTCATGCACAAGAGGAGGCGCGGGCTAACGCCGGCAAGGTGAACGGGTTGCATCTGTACGCCGGAACAAATATCCAGCGGGTTGAGGACATTGTTCCCGTACTTACAGCCTTCTTCCTGCTGGCGCGACAAGTCTCGACGCTTGAATATGTCAACATCGGTGGGGGGATAGGAGTGGACTACGCTCATAGCGGTTGCATGTTTGACTATGAACGATTCGGCACCGAAGTGAGCATACTTGCCAATGAACTTGCCAGTGTTTTGGGACGTGCAGTCCGCGTTTACTGTGAGCCGGGGCGTAGCATGGTAGCTGAGGCTGGAGTATTTGTAACCCGCGTCACTGATCTCAAGCAACTCGAAGAGGATACATTCGTAGCTGTGGACGGTAGCGTGGCAGTTTTCCCTCGACCCTTTCATCATCCCGACAATTTGCACTACGTTCGTGCGCTTGGCCCCGAGAGACGAGGCAAGTTCCGTCCCGTAGTGATTGTTGGTCGTACAACGTTTTCGAGGGACATTCTGGGTCGCTGCGAACTCCAAGAACTGGAGATGGGGGATTTGCTTGTGTTTGAAGATGCTGGAGCTTACTGCCAATCAATGAGTTCGCAGTTTCTAGGACAGAAGACTCCAGCTTGCGTGGTGGCTGATAATTGACTTGGGCCCTTGAAACTCTATTTGGATTCGTCGTTCTGTTTGCGCTACCAGCGCGTGGTTGGTACCGATCAAAGCAGCGACAATTCTTTAGCGTGCCTGCCTACGTCGCGGAAACCACCCTTCTTACGTTGTTTCTGCTCCTTCTCCTGTTTCTAAACCACGTACCTCTGCAAACACTTGGACTGCGCTTATTACCGTGGTTTCAGTTTGTGTGGCATTGCGTTTTCGGCGTGGCGGTAGTGATCGGACTGGACTTTGGAGCTCTTTTCGCTCTGCGCACGAAACGAGACAGTGCGTTCAAGGTCGAGCAGGAACAAGTTTTCCCCGCTGATACTTTGCCCATCGTGGCGGTGTGCATTCTCAGCGCGTTCTGGGAAGAACTATGTTTTCGCGGGCTGCCACTGTATTTGGCTGGGCCTGGGTTGTTGCGGGTTCTGGTCGCTTTGGCGCTGAGCTCGCTGATCTTCGCGCTTCAGCATCTTCGAGAAGGAATAGGTCGGGCAGCATATACCGGTTTCTATGGCGTGTTGTTTTTCGTCATTTACTTAGCGACCCGTGATTTGGGCGCAACAATGGTTGCTCACGCTAGCGGAAACATGTTTGCAAGTCTGTATGGCTCCCGGGAGTATCGCAAACGACAGCAGCATGTCTATAAGGGATTCGATGTTTCACAACTGCCGTAAATGCTAACGGAAATCTCCCCAAGCTCGAAAATGCGGCAGGCGAACCGTAGGTGCGAATTGATTGAGCTAGCTTTGGGTCTCACACAGGTGCCCGCTGTACAAATTACTGACGGAGGTAGAAGCAATGCCTGTTAATGACGTATCGAAGCTACGACTGGAGATTCAGCCCTTGCGAGAACAATTGATGGATCATCCAGTCTACAAAATGGTTGACTCTGTGGAACGCCTTCGAGTGTTTATGGAACAGCACGTATTTGCAGTATGGGACTTCATGTCGCTCCTTAAGGCCCTTCAGCTTTCGCATACTGGTATTTCTATCCCGTGGGTCCCGAACTCCAACCGAACAATCTGTGCATTGTCAGAATGCTGTCCAGGCTTGAAATCAACGAGATCGGAAGCCGGACCGACAGACCGATCTGCTATAACGTTGCCACCATGTTCGACCTTTTTTCGATTGTGGTCCGGGGCTGTACTTCGCATCTTTCGGAGCCGTCGCAGCCTGATGCTGGAAAACCTCACTCTCCGGCAACAACTTGCTGTTTTGAAACGCAAACATTCCAGGCCAAGGCTGGGGCCACTCGATAAGCTGTTTTGGGTACTGGTGCGCCGCGTCTGGTCTCAATGGAGGGAGGCGCTCATTTTGGTCCAGCCGGAAACTGTGGTTCGGTGGCACCGGGCCGGGTTCAAACTGTATTGGGCCATGCTCTGCAAAGTGCGGAAACGAGTCGGCGGCCGGAGAGTCTCCAAACAGATCCGTGACTTGATCTTCCAGATGATGGCAGAGAATCCAAGTTGGGGTGCACCTCGCATCCATGGCGAACTTCTCATGCTCGGCTTCGCGATATCGCAAACCACCATCTCCCGCTGGATGAGACGGGCACCCAAGAGCCCTCAACCCGCGCAGCGCTGGCTGGCCTTTCTGCGCAATCACCGGGAGGCGATTGCCGCGATGGACTTCTTCACGGTACCGACACTCACCTTCGGTGTTCTGTATTGTTTTTTCGTCATCGGACACGACCGTCGGCGCATCTTGCACTTCAATGTAAGTCGGCATCCCACGAGCAGTTGGATTGCCCAGCAACTCCGAGAAGCTTTCCCCTACGATGCGGTCCCCAAGTTCCTGCTGTTCGATCACGACGCGAAATACGGCTTCGAAGTGCCCAGCGCTATCCGCTCGCTGAAGATCACACCTGTGCGCACCTCGATTGAAAGCCCTTGGCAGAATGGAGTGGCTGAGCGCTGGGTCGGGAGTTGCCGACGAGACCTGCTCGACCACGTAATCGCGTTGAACGAGCGACACTTGAAGAGACTTCTCTCTGACTACAGCTCGTACTATCACAAAGACCGAACGCACCTCGGGCTGGAAAAACAAACTCCGGCTGGCAGAGCGCGTTCTTTGGGAAACCGTCCGGTGAGCTGCGAGCAGCGCTTGGGCGGATTGCAGCACCGCTACGACCGGGCTGCTTGAATCGGCTCTGCACAACCTCGATTTGTCTGAGCGCGGCTAGAAGTGTTTGCAGAGGTCGACTCCGAGCAAGTTCAGCGCATCTGCCCTCCACACACCACAGGTAGCTAGATCCCATGTCAGGGAATCGTCTTGAATACGCACCGCTTCTGATGCCACTTTGTGTTTTGGCAAGGCACAGCTCATATCTGCCCGGCAAGCCTGCAAAAGCGCCTCTCGGAGATATGGATATGACGTCCTTCTCTGACTATGTCCAGAAACAGGCGATGGCCTCGGCCGAGCTGCCAATGGTGCACACAACCGAATATTTCAACCTGGCCTCGATTCAGGCGAGTAGCAAGCTTCAGACTAGCCACTGTAGTATTTTCAATGAGTCTCTTCTTTATTTCTTCTACGGTCGGCCAGCATACCGAAACTCTTCTCAAATCACGCCCACAAGAGATGTCGGCTTCTACCCGATCTGTTTTGTCAACCTCATCAATCGGATGTGGGAATTCCTGACATCTGACGCACCGGCCCGCTTTGAATCCGTACGACGGGAATGTAGCAAGCGTTCCCAGCAGTTGCAGAGTGTGACGTTTGCATATTTCGGAGTGGACGCTGCGGCCCGTCGCATTCTCGAAGGCGAACCGCCTGAGGCCGTTGCGGCGATCAATGCCTACATTCAGGCATGCTCAACACGCGTGCGCGATCTGCAGACGGCGCTCACAACAGCAACGGTGACGGATTTCACCGCGGCGACCGCACCCGACGCCACGCTCGTTCAGGCGACGATTGAACGGCGGCAGACCGAAATCAGTAAACTCGAGACGACCGACACTGACAAGGAACTTGAGAAGGTAGAACAGCAACTGCGTGAGCTGCAGCACCGGCGCATGCTTGGCGAGCGACTCGCCGAAATCAAGGGTTGGGTGGACGGACAGCAATGGGCCGCACGAGCGCAGAAAGCGGCAGGGTCAACTCATCACATCACGGCCAAGTACAACGAGTTGTTCAAACTTCTGGTTACAGACCAATACCGTGACGTTTTTCAGGCAATGCTCCGCACGCTGAAGCGCAATCTTAAGTTGACCATCGAGACCAGAGGGCATAAAGGCGAAACGGTGCGCCAAATCGTTCTTAGCCCAGACGCATTTGCGCAGAAGGTCGCGATCGACAAGATCCTCAGCGATGGAGAAAAGCGGGCTGTCGCGTTGGTGGACTTCCTCACCGAGGTGTCGTTGAACGTGTCCAGCAATGCCATCATTCTCGACGACCCCGTTTCGTCATTCGACTCCGATTCGAAAGAGGCCGTGTCCCAATTGCTCGCCGAGTATGCAACTAAACGACAGGTCATCGTGTTCACGCACGACCTCGCGTTCCTTCACGCCCTCAAGGTATGTGCAAAGAAGTTGAGCGTCGGCGTCGTATCACACTGGATTCGTTGCGAAGAGGGTCAGCCTGGGTATGTGTATCTAGACAACAGCCCAATCTGCGAAGGCGATTACAAATCCGCGAAGATCGCTCGGGATTGCTACGCAAAGGCGAAAGCCGCTGCTCCCGCGGAACAGGAGCGCCTACTCCAACAGGGTTTCGGGGCTTTGCGGACAACCTACGAAGCGTTCGTGATCTACGATCTGTTCAATGGCGTCGTGAAGCGATTCGAGGAGCGCGTTGGCTTCGATCAGCTCAAAGAGGTCACCCTTGATCGCGACGTTGTCGAGCAGGTAGTCGATAAGTTGGGTGCGCTGTCACGGCACATCGACGCACATCTTCATAGCGACGCTTTCACCGCGAATAAACCCACGCCCGAGATGCTCCTTGAAGAAATCGATGCATTTGACGATCTCCGGAAGAGGCACAAAGAAAGCAAGAAGGCCGCCGTGTCTGCCGCGGCGAAACCTGTCGCTAAACCGGCTGCGGAATCACTAGGAGAGCTGGGAGAGTCAGTACCGGATGTGTCACAACCCGGCACGGTATCCCCAGTCAACTCGTCAACTGAACAGAGCCTAGGACTCGGGTGAGAGCATTGGATTGGCTTTGAACGCGCATCACGAAGGTGGGCACTAGGCAGGACTCGATCCCGTGCAGACTCCGGCACACCAGAGGCGTAATGGCGGTAACTACCGGATTGAGTTGTCTGTCACCTGGAGAAGAAGACGACTGATCGGCCGTCAGTCGTCCATTCTGGTTGATCCCTTTTCCCCGTTGCACCACCAGTGTGTCGCTTGGATATTGTCTGGATGGTCGTCTCTCCACGCCCCTCCCATTCCTTTGGGATCCCTGTGGTCTGGCACGATGTCGTTGTAGTCTGTGAACTCTTCGTGGCAGATGGCACATTTCATGTCCTGCTCCACAATCTTCCGATTCAGCAGTTTCCGCATCTCCGCCGGCGACCGGAGTTCCCGGTATCCTCTTGGGTGATGCGGATCTTCGACCCGCTGCACCCCCAGCCTGATCAGCCGGGGTTTGGGGATGCGCTGTCGACCACAGCAGGAAACCGATTTGTGGATCGGGCAGTACTCATTCCGACGAAGCCTCATAGCATTTCCTCCTGTGGGACTTGGTGAAATCGGTCATGCGGCGGGTGGCAATCGGGACGGAGGGTTCGTCAGATGGGCTGCTACAATTTCTGTCCGAGGGGGACCATGACGAACCTGGCTGGAGTAGTCCGGCAACTGCAGAAGGAAAGACAGCGCGTGCAGGGAGAAATGGAGCGGCTGAACGCGGCGTTGGCGGCCCTGGAAGGTCTAGGCAGAAAGCCTAAGGGAACTCGCGCGCGCAAAAAAACAGAGCCTAATGTCAGCGACTGCGCGTAAGCGAATTGCGGCTGCTCAGCGTGCACGTTGGGCGAGGTGGAAGGCAGCCAGACGGAAGAACTAAAGCGCACCAGCTTTCGCGCTCGATAATTTGCCAATGTTCACGAAATATGCTATGTTCACGGTGTCGTGAACATGCCTATGATTGTGAACATAAAAGCTCTCGGCGGTGCGGCCTTGGAGCAGGCTCTCGGTGCAAAGCTCAAAGAGCTGTTGAGTGGCATTGCGTGGTTGCGCCCCTGGCAAGTGGAACATGTTTCGGAGACCCCAGACGCCGGCTTTGATCTCTTGGCTACGCTACCTCTGCCCGAGGGCAAGGCAGCGCTATGCGTTGTGTGCAAGAAAGAATTGCGCCCAAGCGCTTTTCCTGCACTGGCTGAGAAGAGGTTTTCCCCTCCTGGACGTCCGCGTGTCGTCGTACCTCTGCTGGCCATGCCATTTGTATCGCCCCGCCTCGCCGACCTGTGCGTCCAGAGAGGTTGGAGTTGGTACGATCTCGCGGGAAACTGTCATATTGACGTGCCGAATGCCATCCGCCTTGAACGTCATGGCTATGCTCCAGTGCATTCCCGCTCTCGACCCACCGCGAATCTGAGCACGCCTGAGGCGGGACGGATCATTCGTGCCCTGCTGGCGCCGGAAAACGCCGGCCGGCGCTGGACGCAAAGAAGCATGGAAACTCATTTCGGAGAGTTCAAGAACCGGACCCCGAAGCCTAGTCTTGGCCTGGTGAACAAGGTTGTCCGGCACCTCCAGGATGAGGCATTCATTGAGGTATTACCGGAGGGTGGTTTTCGGCTACGCGATCCACTGAAACTCCTCTTCGCTTGGCGCGACGCCTACCGGTTCGATCGGCACGAACGCCGCGGTTATTTCACCTTGCTGCAGGGTAAGCGATTACGAGACGCCCTGGCCAACCTTGACCTGGAAACCGGCGGGTTCACGGCGTATGCCGCCTTTTCAGCGGCAGATTTTCAAGCACCTCACGTACGCCAGCCGAAGACTTGGATTTACGTGGGCCGGGAATATCTCAGCAGCTTGGAACAACGTATCGAAGCCAAGCCTGTAGAGTCCGGCGAGAACGTGGTAGTCCTAATACCGGATGACGACGGCGTCTTCTATCTGGCCGATGGCGGCTCGGTTGGCGATCATAGGATGGCTTGCACGAACCCGGTGCAAACCTATGTCGATCTTTCCCACTGCGGAGGACGCGGCGAAGAAGCAGCCGAGGCATTGTTGGAACAGAAGCTCAAACCGGCGTGGAGTCTCCAAGGACTGCCATGAACCAAGAACCAAGGCACCAAAGCGAATATGATTCCCGCCAGACGGAAGCTGCCCGCCGCGTGCTCGTCGATCTTGGTCAGGTGTTGGCGGCTTTCCACGATTGCCTCGTCGTGGTCGGCGGCTGGGTCCCGGATTTGTTGCTCCCGGGAGTCGAAGACCCCCACGTCGGAAGCATAGATGTTGACCTGGCGTTGGACACCGAGAAACTCAGCGATGGCCGCTACGCCGAATTGCTGACGCTCCTGCTGGGCACCCGCCGCTACCGCCTTGGGGGCAAACCCTTTCAGCTCCTGACTGACGTTGACCTCGGTGACGGTGGCGGACCATTGCAGGTGGAAGTGGAGTTCCTTGCTCCAAAAGAGGTGAAGCTGAAGAAGAATCGGCCAAAGCTTCTGGAAGGTTTCCGTGTCTTACAGGCAGACGGTTGCGGCACCGCTTTCCATGCGCCCGTGGAGATTGAACTTGCTGGTCAGACCATCCGCGGCGCGAAGAACAAGGTACGTCTTCGTGTCGCTTCCTTGCCGGATTTTCTCGTGATGAAAGCGCACGCCCTGGCAGGGAGGGATAAACCGAAGGACGCCTATGACCTTTGTTATTGCCTCGACAACTATCCGGGTGGATTAGAGAAACTAGCAGCTGCATGGAAACTACGTGGCGAGGAAAAGGACGTGAAGCAGGCCATAGCAATTCTACAAGCGAAATTTTCGAGCGTGGAGGATTTCGGCCCTAGACAGGTCGTCGAATTCTTCGACTCGCCCGATGCTGAGACCCAAGCTATGAACGCGCGGCGGGCATTCGAACTAGTGCAAAGGTTCCTGACCTTGATTCAGGAGCACAAATAGCACGGAGCGATACCCGGAAATCCGCTTGCCAATTGGCTCAGTTCCCAGACACTCCGATTCGTCAATCTCCACGTTTCCACAGGACTTCAAGACTGAATCGCTGCTGCCCAGCGTGCACGTTGGGCGAAATGGAAGGTGGCGAAGCGGAACAGATGAAACATAACAACGGCCGGGGAGACCCTCCGCTTCTCGGCTTTCTTGTGTCGATCCCTAGGAAGGTTTGGGCAGGTGCTTCGGTCGATGCTCACGATGGCAACCAGGGCGGCAACTTCGACTATCGGACCCGTGACACCCTCGAAGCGCTACCTGCGGGGACGAGTCCTTGACCAATAGAGTGTCAACGCAGTGTCCCCGGCATTCCGCAACCACTCTGCGACTTCCTTTGTCTGGAAGGGCCGGTCTTCGGGCTCCAGGTCACGATTGAGCAACTCGGTGATTTCTTCCGCGGTGCTCGGTTTCCTGATTTTGTTCAGCGCCCGTAAAATGTGCTCGTCGAGACGACGCCTCGAATGCGCAATTTGCCCCATTTCCGGCTCCAGCTCTCGAGAAATGACCTTAGCTTATTCCTGACAGGGTCCCGATGTCAGCATGGGCTTGGAGAGGATGCAAACCGGAATGGCAGATCATGACTTGCTCGCCGGCAGCAGCTTAACGAGCAACTTCCCTATCACCATTGGCTGGTGCTCTCCGGCACCGCCAACCAAAGTGTACGAGCGCTCGAAGCCCTCGGGTCCTTCTACTTTCATTTCCCCAGTTGTCATTGGCGTGAGACCCGACAATTGACACCCGCCACTCTCCGGGCCTGCCACTAAGCACGTGTTCAATGACAGCTACAATCTCCCCGCGAGCTCGGGGATCGCCCGTATTCTGCATCTCGATCCTGACCGCCATGCCTATATTGTACAAAGCGGCCAGGTAACCACTTCTCGTGCACAACCGGTCAAAGGCAAATGGACGGCGTGCTGTGTCAAATCCCCGCTTGACAGTGCGGATGGCCCTCAATCGCACGACAACGCAGGCGTTTCAGGACTCTCAATGAACGAGTCGGGCGATTGCCGCCCCCGTGGCGGATCACCTCTTGCAATGGTCTTTCACAATTCCTGCTGAAAAGGGCGTACGGGGAAAGAACGTCTTTCTGGGAGACCAGCCTTGCGGCAGTAAGAACGCTGGAAAAAGGTAAAGGCTGTGACATCGGTTACGCTCTAGCCATCAGCTCCTGCGAGGAAGCTAACAGCGTGGAGGCATGCACCGTCACAGCCCTTGATGCGATCACCGCTTTCGCGGTCCCAAACCCCAACTCCTCCTCGCAGAGCCGTCGGTTTTTTCAGGTCTGGCTGCTCT
>Ga0209117_1000317_pt1 | contig 23745 bp, 17 predicted proteins | sample BlaSpr_A8_OM2_M2_FD_187978 | JGI IMG/M metagenome (GOLD analysis project Ga0209117, IMG submission 187978) | Forest soil microbial communities from Thunder Bay, Ontario, Canada - Black Spruce, Ontario site 2_A8_OM2_M2 (SPAdes) (version 2) | ecosystem: Environmental > Terrestrial > Soil > Boreal... | reverse complement strand
GAAGCTCGCCCTAAGATAAGTTCTCCCAAGGTTTAAGACCTAAGAAGGGCAGTCGAAGACTACGACTTTGATAGGCTGGAGGTAGAAGCGCAGTAATGCGTGAAGCTGACCAGTACTAATCGCCCGTTCGGCTTAATCATAAAACTTTCCCAAACCGTCTTTGGGGAAGAGCAAACCGCAGCCTCGCAAGAGGTTGCGAGCCAAAAAATGCACAGTAGCGTTCGATTTCGAGTCGAACCTGTAATGCCAGCCAATTCTGTTGTCACGCTCGCTGCGTGACGTCCGTAATCATCCGGATGGCCGCAGCGGGCAAAAGTTTCTGGTGGTAATACCGCGAGGGTCACACCCGTTCCCATCCCGAACACGGAAGTTAAGCCTCGCAGGGCCGATGATACTGCACGGGTAACTGTGTGGGAACGTAGGTCACCGCCAGGATTAAATTGAAGAGGGCCGTTCTGAGGAATCAGGACGGCCCTTTTTGTTTTCCACGAGGCGCGCCTGATTGAAGGCTCGCACCAGTGACACAAGAAGCCGAATCGTCAGCCTATGCGCGCTGCCCTTCTGCGGCTTGTGGCGCGGGTACGGGCGCATCGGCACCGAAAATCTTGCCTGTCACTTTCTCTTGAAACTGTTTCTTCACTCTCTCCTCCATCTCTTTCACCTTGGCGAGTGCTCGGCCGCGATGTGACGCGCAAGGGCAAATCGGGAATCGGAATCCAGCGCGGCTCAAACTTGATCGGAGAGTTGTATTCGATCGCTTTGTCCAGGCGCCAGTCAAACATCAGAATGTCAGGCATCGGCTCTCCTTCGCTTGGCGAGGACACGGACGCGCGCTACCCGCGTCCAACGGTAGAGGGGCTATCGCTTGCTGTCCGGCAAGTCAAGGTTTGCGTTTGGGATGAAAAACTCCGAATGACCAGCTCCAGCGTTATGCTCAACGTACGTGTTCGGCTTGAGTCAGGTTCACGCTCAATTCTGGCGCGGGTCCGTCGAACCGGTGTCCGATTCGACCTTGGGGACGGAGATTTGCTGCCTTTCGTCGACGGCGAATAGCATGTAATCGCGGAAGTGATGGCGGCGGTGCATGCGGCGGCTGGCGTAGTCAAAATAAATCTCGGCGCTCTCGGGCAGCCACAACTGCTGGTGGTGCGACACGAATTTTACCGGCATGTATTCGACGGCAATGTGCTCGGCACGGAGCTGGATTTGCGGAACTGGTGCGACGAGGTCCGTTTCGAGGCTGACGATCTGGAAAGTGTCCGCCGCAATCCAGGCGCGGCCGCGCAGTGAAATCGGGAAGGACATGGAGTTCACGCGGTAGCTGCGCAGGCGAGCGGGCTTATCCCCCTTCTGGCGAAAATGCACTTGCCACGCGAGGCTGCCGTGCCAGCGGCTCAGGCCTTCACATGCGAGATCGTAATCCCCCACATAGACGGGATGAAAGACCATCACAAGAGCGGTCAGGCCGAGAGTGGCAATGCGCTCTGGAAACTGATCGAGGTCCATCATGCCGTTGCGGTATTCCTCCATGGTGTACATCCCGGGACGCACCTGTTGCACGGAAGCGACATAGGAGTAGTTGCGTGAAGCGCGCCTGACAGGAAGGCCGGAGCGATCGATAACTTCGTTTTCCAGCGACTCCGTGGCAGCGATGCGGTTGACGGCATCGACGAAGTCGCTGACACGCTTTCCCGCCTCTTCTTGAATGTTCTGCAGTGGGCAGCCTGCTGTGGACTCGACTGCGGGCATGCTGTCGTCTACATCGGGTGGCATCCACTTGGGAGGCGGCATGAGGTCGGCAACAAGCGAAGGCGCGGTGGGCCGGCTCGAGTTTGCAGGTGTCGGGGTGCTTGCGGCGGGGGCGAGAGCAGTCAATTCCGGCTTTTGCAGCTTGTCCAGGAGCTTCTGCGCTTCCACGGCGCGGGGACCGGAAGGCTGAGCAGTCAGGAAGGCGGCAAGCGCTTTGATTGCGGCTTGGGAATTGTTGCTGTGCAAAAAAGTTTGCGCCAATACAAACTGAACTCCTGCGGCGCGCTCTTTACCCAGCTCAAGGGCGCGCTGGGCGTGCTTCCCCGCTTCCTCGTACTGCCTCTGGTTGAGATATGTTTCCGCGAGGCGTTCGTGGTAACGCCATACAGAGGGAGCGGCTTCTGAAGCGCGGAGCAGATAGCCGGTGGCGGTCGGGTAGTCCGAGCTCTGCAAAGCGAGCTGCGCGAGCGCGGCGAGAGAGAAGACATGGCGGGGCGCAATCTGCACAGCCTTTTCCCAATAGACCTTGGCCTTTTCATAATCTTTCAGCTGCGCGTAGTACATCCCCCACAAATAGCTGATGTCCGGATGAGCCGGCGCGGCGCGTGAGGCTTTCTCCAAGTGCTTGCGGGCGTCTTCGGGTTTATTTGCGCGAAGATCCTCGAGCGCTTTGGTTACTTCTTTTTCCGCGTTAGGCGCGAGAATGGGCGAACCGGAAGGAGGGGAAGCAGCGGAAGGGACAGACTCGGGAGTCAGAAAGATGGAAAGGTGCTGGCGCTCTCCCGAGCTCATCAACTGCACGTTTTCTTTCAGACGCTGATATCCCGCGGCAATGATCTCCAGGGTGTAGCTTGCAGGAGAGAGATTTGCAAACTCGGCAGTGCCGGCACGGAAAACACCGATTCCCGCGGAGCTGCCGGAGAAAGTGAAGAGATTGACGATGGCGGGCGTGTCCAGAGGCGAGCCGTCCGGACTTCGCACGCTGACCACTAGAGTGCAAGGTCTCTCCGGGCTCTTCATTTGCTGATTAGCTTGGTGACTGGAAGCTAAGGGAACGTACAGGAAGCCAGCCGCGGCGAAAAGCAGAAGGCGTAGGGTGAAGCGGTTCAGACGGGCAGCCATTTCGTACTCCTAGGCGGGACCAGGTAACTGATGAGGCGAGCGGGTGGGGTACACGCTACAGACCTGATGCGCTGGACGCCGTCTTGGTCGCAGCGATTGTACTCCTTCAGAATGCTTTCTAATAGCAGAGAACGAAAAGGGCAACAATCCGCTCCTAACGTCCACCTAACATCCAGGATAAACCCGTCCAGCTAAAAGCGGAGCTCGAATAGGCACCCTTTTGTGGCAGGAAAAAGTGAAAAAGTACTATTGACCTGGATATCCCCCCGCAGTAACTTTGGAACTCCCTCCCCCGGCCCGGGTAAAACCTCTTGAGCGAGGTCACACATGGCTCCAAATCTCGCCGCAAACCTGATCGCCAAGTCCGTGCAGGAGCGCTGGGCGCAATTGCGCAGCCACAAACGCATTATTTCTAAAGTGAAACTGCTCGTGGAATGGGATGAAGGCGCGGGACCTCACAGGGCACACGCGGTAACCGTGGACGTCAGCCATTCCGGATGCATGGCTGTGGTCGGAGCGGATTTGCCACTGCACCGAAAAGTGCGGCTGATCCATCCGGACAGTGGCCGTAAGGCGGAAGCCGAAGTGGTGTGGCGCGACCACGAAGCATGGGATGTGGGGCTTGAGCTGGTCAAGCCGGATGCGTCCTTCTGGGGATTGAAGATTTAGCCGCTAAGTTGCGATTGATTTCGGCACGCAAAGTGTGACTGCAAAGTCACCCTCCGCCGCCCTGCAAGCATCTTATTTGCGCCGACCCCTGTTTTGACTAGTCACGCGTCCAGCAAAATTGCTTCTGCGGTTCTGCCCTTCTGAGATAAACTCCCTTCCAGGTACCGCGCTTCACCAGGTTCAAGGCAGAGCAACCAATAAAGGTTGCTAGGATTCTTACTCGCCAGCAGGCCGGATAGACAGGAATAGAAAGTCGGCGCAAGCAGGGTTTTGCGCCGAGACGGAGAAGCGGCCATTTGTGCGGCATAACCGGGTTTACGCACCGTGACGGTGTGTTCGACCGCGCACGCATTCGCGCGGCTACGGACTCGCTGATTCACCGGGGTCCTGACCAACAGGGCACGTATGAATCAGCGGTCGTTTCGCTGGGGGCCGTCCGCCTAAAGATCATCGATTTGCAGGCGGGCGATCAGCCCATGATCAGCGAGGACGGGAACACCATTCTAGTCTTCAACGGTGAGATCTACAACCACCGTGAATTGCGCGCGGAACTGGAATCGCGCGGAGAAAAATTCAAAACCAGCAGCGACACCGAAGTCGTTTTGCGCGCCTTTCTACGATGGGACAAGGATTGTTTCGCGCGCTTGCGTGGCATGTTTGCCCTCGCGATTTGGTCGCAAGATGCAAGGCGACTGGTTCTCGCGCGGGATCGTCTCGGAATCAAGCCGTTGTATTTTCATCTGCGGGGTAGGGAGCTATATTTCGGCTCGGAACTGAAAACCATTTTTGCTCATCCAGAATTTACGCGCGAGCTGGACTTCACCGGGCTGCATTATTACCTCTCGCTGAACTATGTTCCATGCCCGCATACGCTGGTGCGCGGCATCCAGAAGCTTCCTCCGGGACACCTGTTGGAATGGCAGGATGGGGACGTCGAGATCGAAGCGTATTGGCGCCTGCGCTTCGAGCCTCAAAAACAGAAGTCCCTGGAAGGCGCGCAGGACGAGCTCGATAGTTTGCTGCGCGAGTCCGTTCGCGATCACTTGATTGCGGACGTGCCGCTGGGAATCTGGCTGAGCGGTGGCGTCGACTCTTCGACCATTCTTCATTACACCCGGGAATTGTGCAGTTCCCGTGTGAAGACGTTTTCGGTTTCATTTGCCGGACGCAGCTTCGACGAAACCTCGTACATTCGCGATATTGCCGGAAGGTACGACACCGAACATCATGAACTGGATGTCAGCCCCTCCTTGGATTTGCCCGCGGCGATCGAGGAGCTTGCGTACTATTCCGACGAACCGTTCGCTGACGCGGGCGCTCTTCCGGTTTGGTTCCTTTCAGCGCTCAGCCGCAAACACGTGACCGTGGCCCTGAGCGGCGAGGGCGCGGATGAATTGTTTGGCGGCTATATCACCTATGCGGCAGACCGGTATGCGGCTCAGGCGCAAAATGTTCCGCCCCTGATTCGCCGCGGGCTGCTGGGTTTGCTGCGATATTGGCCGGTGTCGAACGACAAGATAAGCCTCGAATATAGAGTGAAGAGGTTTTTGGAAGGCACATTGTTGCCGAGTGATGAAGCGCACACCTATTGGAACGGAACATTTTCGGCCGCACAGCAGGATCAATTCCTGTTGCGTCGCAACGGCGCCTGCGTCAAGGACTTGTTCGATGGTGATTTGCCCGCCGCTAACGAGAGCGGCTCGCTGAACCGCTATCTGGCGTTCGATCAGCGCTATTACCTCGCCGACGACATCCTGCAAAAGGTCGATCGCATGAGCATGGCGCATTCGCTGGAGGTGCGCCCGCCATTTCTGGATCATCGGATCGTCGAGTTCGCGGCGCGCTTGCCGGAGCACATGAAGATTGACGGCAGGCAGCACAAAGTCGTACTGAAGCGGCTGATGCAGAATAAATTGCCCGCGTCCGTGCTGCGGCGACCGAAGACCGGTCTGGATATTCCCACGCATGACTGGCTCCGCGGCACGCTGCGGCCGTTGTTGATGGACACGCTCAGCGCGGGAGCCATTGACGCAACAAATCTGTTCCGGCGCGAGGGCATCGAATTCTTCATCAAGGAACACATGGAGCGCCGCGCCAATCTCGGTTATCACCTGTGGGGTTTGCTCATTCTGTTCCTATGGATCAGACACTGGAACATCCAAACCGCGTCAGCGCCGCGCGTGGCGGAGAAAATCGTCACGAGGGCATTTACTCGGGCTTAGTCGTAATTCTCTTTGCGTCGCTGATTTTCCTGGGATGCATCGTGTCGCCGCCCGGCTTGATGGACGACGTGGACGCGGTGCAGGCGCAAATCGCCAGGAACATGCTGAACTCCGGCGATTGGGTGATCGCCCGGCTGGATGGCGTGCCCTACCTCGAAAAATCTCCGCTGATCTACTGGCTGATCGCAATCTCCTATCGCATCTTTGGCGCGCACGACTGGTCGGCGCGCATTCCTGTAGCACTGGCCGCGATTCTCCTTGCCTGGGTGACCTGGCGATACGGCCGGTGGGCGTTTGGCACGCTTGCGGGCTTTTACGCGGGCTTGGCGCTGGCCACGTGCGTCGGGTTCTTTCTCTTCACGCGCATACAAATTCCGGATGTGATGCTCACGCTGTGCGTGTGCGCGGCGTTTTGGTCTTTTCAACGGGCGCTGGACGAGCAGGAGCTGCGGCCCCGCCTCTGGGCAGCGCTCCTAGCCGCGAGTCTCGGCGTCGGCTTGATGCTCAAGGGGCTGATTGCCGTCGTCGTGCCGATGGGCGGCGTGATCATGTACTTGGCTTTGACGCGGCAGCTCTTTTCGCGCGGCGTGTGGAAGCGATTGCACGTATTCACCGGAGTGCTGATCATTTTGGCGATTGCCGCGCCCTGGCATGTGCTCGCCACGTTGCGCATGCCGCCTTACTTCAATTTCACGCTGCATAGCGGCCCTGGCGAGTATCACGGCTTCTTTTGGTTTTACTTCATCAACGAACATGTTCTGCGTTTCTTGAATTTGCGTTATCCGCGCGACTACAACACCGTGCCGAGGCCTGCATTCTGGCTGCTGCATCTGCTGTGGCTCTTTCCTTGGAGTGCATTTTTTCCGGCGGTGATGGGAGTAGGCTTTAAGCCCGTTGATCGTGCTGGACGCACGCGGCTCGTGGCGCTCTGCTGGACCGCTTTCGTGTTGCTCTTTTTCACCTTTTCGACGACCCAGGAATACTATTCGATGCCTGTTTATCCTGCGCTCGCTCTCTTGCTCGGCTGCGCCCTGGCGGCGGAGGGCCGGTGGGTGCGCGTTGGTATGCGACTGGTGGGAATCATTGCCATCCTCGGAGCAGTTGCAATCGGCGGAATTCTCTTCGCGGTGCGGAACGTCCCAACTCCTGGCGACATTTCGAACGCGCTGCAACAGCATCCCGAAGCGTACACGCTGTCGCTCGGACATCTCGGGGATCTCACCCTCGCGTCTTTTGCTTACTTACGTGTGCCGTTGACTGTGGCGGGGATGGCGTTTGTGATTGGAGCGCTGGGCGCGTGGCTGTTGAAAGGGCGCCGCGCATTTATGGCGCTCGCTCTGATGATGGTGGTGTTTTTTCATGCCAGCCGGTTGGCGCTCGTTAAGTTCGACCCATACCTCGGGTCGCGGCCGCTCGCGGAGGCGCTCCTCAATTCCTCGGCTGGTCAGTTGATTCTGAACGGCGAGTATTATTCTTTTTCTTCGGTTTTTTTCTACACCGGGCGCACGGCGCTGCTGCTGAACGGCAGGGTGAACAATCTCGAGTATGGTTCGTATGCACCGGGAAGCCCGCAGGTATTCATCGGGGATGCGCAGTTCGCGGAATTGTGGTCTAAACCGGAGCGCTGCTATGTGCTGACGGACGGCAATGATGTTACTCATCTAACGCGGATTGTCGGCACCGTGAAGCTTCATAAAATCGCAGAGAGCGGCGGGAAGCTGCTTCTCGCCAACCAACCGTAAGCGACCGGTTCGGAATTTGCGGTCACGATCAGCGACTGCGTCCAGAACCACAGCGCCGGCGCGGCCAGCGTCGCGACAGTCCGCAGTACGAGCCCCCCCGCGGCCTGCCCGGCCCCTTCTTCGCTAGACACGGGCAGACGTCTCCAGTGCGAGTTCCCGGGCCTTGCGCAGGTCCAGCTTGCCGGTTCCGAGATACGGCAATTTTTCAATGCGCACGAATTGATCGTGCCGCGGCCGCCACAAAGCGGGTAGATCGCTCTTGGCCAAGCCAGTGAGGCATTCTTCAAGCTGCTCATGGGATAGAGTGTGCAAAACAATCAGCCGCTCGCCTTTTCGTTCGTCGGGGACGGCGGTCACGACGAACATCTGCTCGCTCGCTCCGGCAAGCTCCTGCAGTTTTTCTTCGACTTTGATGTGCGGTACCATCTCGCCGCCGATTTTGCTGAAGCGGCTCAGGCGGTCGGTGACGCGTAGGAAACCGTCTTCGTCGACGGTAGCGATGTCTCCCGTGTTGTACCAGCCACCATGGAGCACTTCGGCGGTTTTTTCCGGGCGATTTAGATAGCCCAGCATCACGTTGGGGCCGCGAACGAGAAGAAGGCCGGGCTGGTCGATGCCGAGCGGCTCGTGCGTCTCGGGATCGACAATTTTCACGGTGATGCCGGGCAGCGGATGTCCGATGCTGCCGCGCTTTGCGCCAACCTGCCGAAACGACGCCGCGCGGAAGTCGATGGTGTTGACCGTAACCACCGGAGAGCATTCTGTGCAGCCGTAGCCTTCGAGCGGGCGGATGCCAAAGTGATCCTCGAAGGCAACGGCCACACGCTCCGGCAATTTCTCCGCTCCGGCCATAACAAAGCGCAGGCTGCCGAACTCTTCCGGCGTGCAGCGGCGCAAGTAGGTATTAAGAAAGGTGGGAGTCGCGAGCAGCATGGTGACGGAATATTTGTTGATCAGCGCACCAATCACGCGCGAGTCGAGCGGATTGGGATGAAACACCACGCCGACGCCCACGGCCGCAGGCAGGCACAGAGTGGCCGTGAAGCCGAAGGAATGGAAGAACGGCAGGATGCCCATGATGCGGTCTTCTGGCTCCAGAAGAAACACTTGGTCGAGCTGCTCGACGTTGGACGCGACGTTGTAATGCGTGAGCATCACGCCCTTGGGTTCGCCGGTCGAGCCGCTGGAGAAAATAACCGTGGCGAGGTCGTCGAGGCTCGGAACTCGCTCCGCGCCCACGAACCGCATCAGGGCGCGCGTGGGCAGCAAAACCGCGGCCAGCGCGGCAGTCAGACGCTCGGAGAATTTGGGGTTGGTGGCGAGATCCTCCAACAAGATCGTTTCCACCGGCGGCTGAACCTGCACGCGCTCGAGGAAGGCGCGCGCGGAGATAATCGATTTCAGTTCGCACTGCTTCGCGCACGAAGCAAGCGTTTCGTTCGACACCGTGTAGTTCAAGTTCACCGGAACTTTTCCCATCAGCATCGCGGCGAGATTCACAAGCGCGCCGGGAATCGATGGCGGGAGAAAAATCCCGACCATTTGCTGCCCTCGCCAATCTTTTCGCAAGCGTCGCGCGAGGAACAGCGTGCGGGCCAGCACCGCGAAGAAGTTCAGGCGCGGTGTTTGCCCATCCGCCATCGCAAAGCGAAACGGATGCCGACGCGCTGTGTGCACAAACGAGCTGGGCAGCGTGCGCATGTGCTTCTTGCGGCGCGCGAACGCTTCGGCGCCAAGATCCTGCACCGCCCGGCGCGCTTCGGTGGAAGTAGCCGTTGCTGGGAGCGGCTGGCCGAACGTGACGCGCACCGGATACGGAAGATGCCGCGGCAGCTTCCAGAGGAAGCGCCCGCCCGCGAAGCTGAAGATCGAGCCCCATACGCCGTCGAGATTCACGGGAATGATCGGCACGTCGACGCCTTTGATGACGCGCTCCATGCCGCGACGGAATGGCAGCATCTGGCCGATGCGGGTCATCTGCCCTTCCGGAAAAATGCAGACGAGCTCGCCGTTTTGCAGCGCCTGCGTGGCCTCGCGCAGCGAATGGATCATCTCGCGCGGACCTTGATCGGAAGCGATGGGAATGACCCGCAACATTTTCGCGAACGGTTTGACCAGAGGATGATCGTAGGAGCCTTTGAACATCAGGAAGCGCACAGGGCGGTCGAGCGAAGCGATGAGAAACGACGCATCGGCCATAGACACATGATTGGGGACAAGCAGCGCGCCGCCTTTGGCCGGCACGTGCGCGCGTCCCGCGATATCAAGGCGATAGAGCGTGTGCGTAGCAATCCACAGAAGCAGACGCAGCAGTGAGTCCGGCAGCAGGTACAACACATAACCCGTCGCTGCCAGAGTAGCCGCGGCGGACCAGAAAAAAATCGCTCCCGGGCTCAGGCGCGCCCAGTGGGAGACGGCGTAATATGCGCCCGAAGCTACGCCTACGCCGACAAACGAAAGCCAGTTCGCGGCACCCAGGACTCCGCCCTTATGCTCCTCCGCGGGAATGTGCTGGATCAGCGCACTGATCGGCACGATGAAAAATCCGCCGGCGAAGCCGAGTCCGGCGAGCAGCAGCAGCACCACCTGAAAGGAAAGTCCCGGAATCGCAAGGCAGAGCCCGAGAGTCGTCATGCCCAGGGCGCCGAGCGGAATCAGCCCATATTCGATTTTTCCGCCGGATAGAAAACCTGCAGCTAGGCTGCCGATACCGATCCCGATGGCCACAGCCGCTTGCAGAAATCCGCCGTGCGTGGAGTCCAGATGCAAGACATCCTGGCCGTAAAGAAAAATATTGAACTGCAGCAGCGCGGCCACAAAGAAAAAGTAGGTATTCCCCAGCACGGCGAGCCAAAGGACGCGGTCGCTGCGAATCAGCCTCATTGGCGACCAGACGTCGACCAAGGAGAGGGCGCTAAACCTTTTTGCGGGGTCGGCGGCTGGAACGCGGCTGATGCCAAAGCTGCACAGCAGGCCAACGACCGTAAATGCAAACAGGATCGCTCCGGAATAGACCTGATGTCCTTTGAACGCGTCGGCCAAGAGAGCGCCGCAGACGCTTCCGGCGATAATTCCGAGGAACGTTCCCAATTCCAGCACGCCATTGCCCCAGGAGAGTTTTTCCGCGGGCAAAAGCTCAGGAAGCAGGCCGTATTTGGATGGCCCGAAAAGCGCGCCTTGCGTGCAGACCAGGAAAATCGCGGCCAGTGCCAAGGGAAAATTCGGCCCTGCCAGAGACAGCACCGCCAGCAGCATCACGCCGATCTCAAACACCTTCGTCCACAGCGTGACGCTGCGCTTGCTGAAGCGATCGGCAAGATAGCCGCCACTTAGGGAGAACAAAATGAACGGAGCAGCGAAGAGAGCTCCGACCAGGAATTCGAGCTGGTCGCGCTGGGCTTTGTCTTTCTCAAGCGCCAGGATCAGGTAAATAGCGAGGAATTTCAGGGCATTTTCATTGAAGGCGCCTTGGAACTGCGTGGCGATCAGGCTCCAGAAACCACGCCGCCAGTTCGGTTTCGATTCGGGCATGGCAAGGTTTCCGTCTGGAGACATAACCGGCGCACCCAAGCTGTGAATGGAACCGAGAGATGCAACGATTCTAGCAGGAGGCGCGGGAGATTCGGTCCTTGGCCGCGGCGAACTGTGACGAAAGCGTTTCTCTTGTGGCCGACTGGCCCATTCGTCCTCGTGACCGCGTTGTAAAGCCGATGTAGGATAGTGCCCCGCGGTAAGGAGCAGGGATGAAAAACGGAAACGCCAAGCCGAAGTCCGTGTTGATCACCGGAGCCACTGACGGCTTGGGCAAGGCGCTGGCGCTCTTGCTGGCGGAGCGGGGGTATCGCGTATTTGCCGCGGGCCGCTCTGCAGAGAAACTCGCGCAGCTTGATGCCGTTGCGCGCGAGAAGAAATTAGCGCTTGAGAGCATCGCTCTCGATGTTTGCAGCGACGATTCCGTGCAGCGTGCCGTCAGCGAGGTGCTCGCCAAAGCGGGTGCGATCGACGTGCTGGTCAACAATGCCGGCGTGAACTACACCGCCGCGGTCGAAGATCTCAGCATGGAGGACTGGCGCGCGCAGTTCGAGACGAACTTCTTTGGCGTGCTGCGTGTTACTCGCGCGGTCGTGCCACGCATGCGCCAGCAGCGCAGCGGCCGCATCCTGATGATGAGTTCGCTCTCTGGCCTCGTTACTCCACCCACGCAAGGCGCCTACAGCAGCAGCAAGCATGCGCTTGAAGGGCTCAGCAACGCGCTGCGCATGGAACTGTACCCGTTTGGAATTGACGTCGTCCTGATCGAGCCGGGCTACATCATCACCGGCATTCAAAAGGCGGCTGCGGAGCTGTCGAAACCATATCTAGAAACGGGCGGCCCATACGCCTCGCTCTACGCTCGATTTTTCACCAGCGTCAACGACACGCGCGCCAAATCCAAAACTACGCCAGAGGATTGCGCACGCGTGATGCTGCACGCCATCGAAACACCGCGGCCCAAGCCGCGCTACGGAGTCACGTCTCTGGCGCCATTCGTAAAATGGAGCAAGCGGCTGCTCACTGACAGCGCGATGGACGCGATGCTGAGGCGACGCTACGGCATCACGCGCGAACGCTGACCGGCCGGTTCCGCGATTAAGGGTTCGAAACCTGAAACGACAAGCTGTTTTCGCGAAGTTCTTCCCACCGTTTGCGCCACGTTTCGTGTAGCGGGCTCTCCGCATAATCGGCAGCCGCCTCTGCGCTGGCAAACTCAATGGCATAGACACCATCAAAATCGCGAATCTGGTTGCGCTGCGTCTTCAGCCAGACATTCTTAATGCCCGGAATTTTCGCCGCCATAGCCTTGATGCCGGCGAGCGCTTGGTCTTTGTCATTTTGCGAAGTGGTGTTCTTCCACTTATAAACGACCAAATGAACCACGGTCTTGGGCTGGCCAAACTTGTTCTGCGCGGCAACGCTCTGGCCATGCCAGTTGCCTGCAACCACGCCGGCGGCAAAAAGAACGCCTCCAACCGCAACTTTGGCGGCAAGCTGCCTCCCGAAATTCATCATGGTCCTCCTGTATTCTAGACGCAAACAGTCTATGAATCCTCGACGTCGGAAGCAACGCGGCGCGGACGTCCGGCCACCAAATGTATGCAAGCAGTTTGACGCCGTCCCGATGAGGACGTTACGCTCACATGCTGATTTTTTCGGAGAAGAACCTGGAAATGAAAAAGAAAATTGTACGGATCGCGCTGCTATGCATTGGGCTCGCAGCGCCGGCTCTCTGCCAGGAGCAAGCCGGCACAAATCAACTCGCCCGCGAGATCTTCAAGCAGCTCATCGAGATAAACACTACCGATTCCGTCGGCAACGTCACGACCGCAGCCGAAGCGATGGCTGCGCACCTGCGCGCCGCAGGTTTTCCGGACAAAGATGTAATTGTTGCCGGGCCAAATGACCGCAAGAAAGATCTGATAGCTCGCCTGCGCGGGACAGGCCAGCGCAAACCAATTCTTTTTCTCGCTCACCTCGATGTCGTAGAGGCGCGCCGCGAGGACTGGACCACGGATCCCTTTCAATTTGTCGAAAAGGAGGGCTATTTTTACGGTCGCGGCACCGTGGACATTAAAGACGGCGATGCCATCCTGGTCGCCAATTTCATCCGCCTCCGGAAAGAAGGGTTTACTCCAGACCGCGACCTCATTCTCGCGCTGACCGCTGACGAGGAAGGCGGCAGCGCGAACGGGGTCGACTGGCTGCTGAAGCATCATCGCGACTGGATCGATGCGGAAATATTGCATCAATCTCGACGGCGGCGATTTCATGAGCAAAAACGGCAAGAAGATTTACGGCGCGATTCAGGCCAGCGAAAAGGTCTATGCGGATTTTCAGATCGAAGCAAAAAATCCCGGAGGCCACAGCTCCCGTCCCACCAGCGAAAACGCGATCTACCAGCTAGCCGCTGCGCTGTCCAAGCTCGAAAAATTCAGTTTCCCCGTGGAAATAAACGAAATTACCCGCTCCATGCTGGTGAAGACTGCGGAAATCGAAGGCGGTCCGCTAGCCGCGGACATGAAAGCCGCCGCTCAGCCACATCCCGATGATGCAGCGATCCAACGCCTGTCGGAAATGCCTTTTTACAACGCGCTTCTCCGCACCACATGCGTAGCGACAATGCTTTCCGGCGGGCACGCTCCCAACGCCCTGCCGCAGACCGCCCGCGCCAACGTGAATTGCAGGATTCTGCCCGGCGTGGATCCCAACACGATCCGGCACACCCTCGTAACCGTAATCGAGAATCCCAAAATAAACGTGGCTTTCGTCGAGCAACGCGACGCCGACGGCAACTTGGTCCCGCCCGGGCTCGTGCCGCCTTCCCCGCTGCGGCCCGACGTGATGAAAGCCGTCGCTACGTCCGCAAGCGCGATCTGGGGCGAACTACCGATTCTGCCCGTGATGGACACCGGCGCTTCCGACGGCCGCTATTTGCGCGCCGCAGGAATTCCTACCTACGGCGTCGCCGGTGTGTTCCTCGACCTGGACAATCGACGAGCTCACGGTCAGGATGAACGCGTGCGCGTCCAGGAGTTCTACGACGGCGTCGCATTCAACCATAATTTGATCCTTGCACTGGCCACTTCACAATAGCGACCCCGCCAAAAGGCAGTGGCCCGGTGAACTCGCGCTCACCGGGCCTTATATATCCAATGAATTAGCTCAAGGTTTTGAGGGATCCGCCGGCTTCGGGCTGCTTGGCGGGATCGAAGCAGTTTCCGGCGGCTTGGTTTCCGCCGAGCTCGCGTTGGCCGGTTTGGAACTGTCGGTGTTGTAACGCGTGAGGTACGGCATGAACGGGGTGACTTCAAACGGCATCTTTTCGCGTTCGGCAACCGTTCCTATTGGTTTGCTCTTTATTAGTTCCAGCCGGTCGTACCAAACATCCAGCTTCACGCGTCCGCCAATCGGTAGAGCTGCGATCACCTGCGGATTCTTCTTCGCATCGGCATTGGGCGTTTGCGTGGGTGCCGCGCCGGTCTTGATATCGGCGATGGTCACGACCTTATCGCCTAGGTGCGCCGCGATCAGATTCGGAATTTCCTTCTGCCGCGCTTGCAAGGCCGAAAGAAAAAGCGCGGCATTGGCGAGCTGATTTTTATAAGGAGAATTGTTCAGCAATTCGACAGCTTTCGCGCTGGCGGCCTGCTCTTCTTCATTCGTGCGCGCAAAACCGAAGTGCCGGAAGGTGTCTTTGTCGCTGACGAGGAGCTGGTCGAAGAAAGCATAGGTTGTATCCATGCGATGGCCAAGAACTGCGTGGCCGAGTTCGTGCGCGATTATCGTAGCCAAACTGCCTTCATCCGGCAGAACGTCAATCAATCCGCGGCTGAGGACTATGGTGTGGCCAAGCGTGAATGACTCCAGCGTGGTGGTCATCAGCACCCGGCATTTCACTTCTGGGTCGATGTCCAGATTGTTGGTGACCTCAAGGTTGTTCACCACGGTGTCGAGAACTTTGTCGACCTCGCCTCTCGGCGCCATCAATCCGATGCGCTGCAAACGGTCGGCTACGTTTTCTTCGGCCTGCCGGTCCCAGGAACGCTGCGCTTGCACGGGAGTCAGGTCGTTTGCGCTCTTGGAATCATCCTGCACCGGAGTCTCGACCAGGATCTTGCTCAACTCTTGTTCCTGCGCGGCGTGGCCCAGGTTGTATCCCCACAGGCGCGTCTGCGCTTTGAAGTCCAGCTTCTTGGTCAGCGCGTAATGCAGGTCCTTTTCTTCGCTGTATACGAAGGAGGGAAGCCACATGCCGGGCTGCGCGTTCGTGCGCCAGCTATCGAAATGGAAATACCAACTGGTGTGTCCGCTGCCGCCGTAAGCGCCGTTGAAACGCACAATGTTGAAGTCCTGATCCTCCACCCAAATGCGCCCCAGAAAGCGGCCCTTGCCGGCTTTCGCTTCCGGACTGACGTCGAACACCAGGCAGCGCACTTCGCCTAGGAATTCGCGGCGCACGTAGTCAAATTTGTAGTGCTGTTTGTCGAAGCCGTTCGTATCGATGAAAATCATCTGCAAGAAGCCGTCGGGCAAGTACTGCATGGCGAACGAAAAGAAATTTCCAATGCCGGAGAAAATCTTTTTGCCCTTGGTGTCCGCATCGGTCAGGGAAACCAGGCTCACGCCCTTGGAAAAGTCCGCGCGGCCCAAAAAGTATTTGTCGCCCGCCGGTGTAAATCCCAGCTGCTTGTCGGGCTTCAGGTTTTGAATATAGGTTTCGACCAGCGGGGAAAACTTGCGGATTTCTTGGTTGAGGTGATTCTCGTTGGCGACGACGCGGTCGACAACCTCTTCCATGGTCCGTGGCTGGTCGGCTGGGCGGGGCGCCGCTGCGGCGGCCATGCTCCCCATCCCGCTCGACACGAGCACCAGGATAGCTGCTGCTAGCTTGCGCATTTCTCTGCTCTCCCCTCAGTAAGCTTCAGTAAGCCAGCCGGAACTCAATGCGCACGCGAGCAGGGAAATCCACTGGCTGGCTATCTCGCTTGGCAGGTTTGAATTTTATTTGTTGAGCCGCCCGCACCGCAGCCTCATCGAGGCCGTGGCCGAGTCCACTGATGATGCGATTCACCTGGACCGTGCCGTTCGCCTGGAATACCAACTCGAGAACCACGTCACCCTCGAGTCTCAGAGTACGCCCTTCCGCGGTGTACTGCGGGCGAGGTTTGTCCAGAATGTCAACCATCGTCGTCGGGGAATCGGCGGACGCCGCTTTCTTCTTTGGCGTGTTGTCCGCCACGGTGGCATCGGCGAAGCCGCCGCTTTGCACCACTCCGCGTTTTCCGCCGCTCGGCGGAGGATTGGCGATGCCGTTTCCGAAGCCGGTGCTCGCGACTGTGCCGCGCACGCCTTTGTCGCCGCCCGTACCATTTCCATACCCAGGGCCGCCCGGCAATGCTGGCGAGCCCAGGCGATTAATATTGGTTGTCTTGTTCGGATTTCCTTTGCCTGGTAGACCGTTAGGGTCGCCAAATCCTCCGGTCTGCACTTTGTTTAACGGCAGGTTCACCGTGGCCGGAGCGGCGCTTCCGCTGTTCAGGTTGTTGACCTTCACTTCGTCTTTCGGCCGCTTTGGTCCGTTGATCGGCGTGTTTAACTTCGCTTCAAACACGGTTTCCTTCGTCAGCTCAGGCGCCTTGACGTCAAGCTGCCTTATCTGCGGCTGAAACGCCTTCTGCTGTACGAAAATGTGCGGTTGCTTCGGGCTCAACTTCGGTTCTTCGACGGGTTTTGGCAATGCTGGCTTTGCTTTAACCCTTGGAGGCGCGGGTGGCGGAGGCGCCACAGGCACCTCAGTCACGATCCAAGTCAAAGGGTTCACTTGGTACTTGAGCGCGCTCAACCGTTCCGGAAAAAAGATGGGCATGGCCACGAAAAACGTGACAAACAAAATTTGTGCCACCGCGCTTACGCCGATGCGGTCCCAGCGCTTTTCGCCTTCCGGCAGCAACGCAAACCGGGCGGGCACTGGCTTCGTTCCGATGGCGGTCTTCCACGCCTCGTTTCGAGTGCGAGGTCGACTTGCGTCGAAACCTACCCCGAGACGCGTACCGCTGGTTGGTGGGTCTGCAATCATCGATGTCATCCGCGTCCTGCCTTAAAGTAGATTCCCTTCGGTGAACACGGGTTTTCTAGGCAGACCTAGCTTTCCCAAGTTCGCTGGCCAGGAACAGAAGTGCGCTAGCGCACCAGAGTACCGATGAGGCTGGGGTAGCCCGAATAGGACCATCGTACTATCGTCGCGAAGTCGCCAACGGCTGCCGCGCGACCAGACGCATGCACCCCTCAAAAACAAACCCGGCGAGGCATTCAATAGTTGCGGGTCGGGGTCGCAACCAGCCCTAGGATATCGCAAAATGTCTGCCCGTGGCGCACCTTTTGCCGCGCCGGTTCCCGCCAACCGGGGTTATCTTTGTAAGATGCAACAGGGACCGGAAGGGGCGGCACGTACAGTATGAACCGTACTCCAGAAAATGGGATGGACGGCCTTGGCGCTAGAGGCGTGAACTTGCTCAGCCACCATCAACCACTGGTGGGTCAGTTGTTTACGGACTCCGGGGCCGCGTCTTGGAGACTGCCGCGCGACGTGTTTGCCGCCGCCCTCGAGCTGGGCGCGAGGAAACGCTTTGGCGAAGAGGCGCCGGGCGCCGTGCAGATCGAAGAATACCTTTCCAGGCTGCACCTGCAGGATTTAGCGCTCGCGTGCGCTTGCGCCGAAGGCCACACCGACGCGTGGGATTATTTCGTCTCGACTTTTCGCGGCTACCTGCGTTCCGCGGCTGGCGCTATTCTGCGCTGCCCGCCGGACCAGCCGGCAGCGTGCGAACTAGCGGACTCTCTTTTCGCGGAGCTGTATGGACTGAGCGAAGGAGCCGACCGCCGCTCACTGTTCCGTTATTTCCACGGGCGAAGCTCGCTGAAGACTTGGCTGCGCGCGGTCCTCGCCCAGCGGCATGTCGACGCCATCCGCGCCAGCCGGCGTCTCACCGACCTCGAGGGCGCGGATGGCCATGCCACCCTCCCGGCCTCACCGCTCGCAACACCGCGCCGAATAAGCGGCACCGGCGCTGAGCCTCTCCAAGATCCGCATCGAACCGAGCTTGTGGCCCTCTTTCGCCGCACCCTGGAAGTCGCTCTCGGTCTTCTCGACACGCGGGACAAAGAGCGCCTGCGTTTGTATTATGCCGCGGAGCTAACCCTCGCGGAGATCGGCCGCAAATTGGGCGAGCACGAATCCAGCGTTTCCCGCAATCTCGAGCGCACACGCCGGGAGCTGCGTCACCAGGTGGAGCAGGCCATGCGCAAGGCCAGCAGCAGTCTCGATGGCCGGCCATCCGGAGCCGGGCTCAGCGACGAGCAGATCGCGCTGTGCTTCGAGTATGCCGCCGAAGATGCGCCCATCGATTTGGACAAGCTGCTCCCCGAGAGCCGAGCCAAGGGACGCAAACCGGAGAGCAAGAAGCCATGAGCGCCCTGCGCAAGAAAAGCGAAGCGCCGCGTTCTAAAGAAGGAGGGGCGAATGCCGTCTGACGACCGCGAACGAAAATTTGAAGATGCGCTCGCGAGTCATCTGCGCGCGGGCAGCTCCGCGGGCGCCTCGCACAGTGCATGCTCGGACGCGGAAACCCTCGCTGCATATCACGAGCGTTCGCTTGCTCCTGAGCAAATGGCGGCCTTGAAAACGCACGTCACCGGTTGCGAGCGATGCCGGCAGATACTCGCGCACCTGGGAGCCACGGACGAAATTCCCGTTGCTGCGGCGAGTAGGGCGCGGCAAGCAACTGCCGCTGCAAAATCCGGTGTTCACGTGCTTCCTGCTCGGAGGCCCGCATTTTGGCGCTGGGTTGCGCCTGCCGGTGCTTTGGCCGCCGCGTTATTGGTTTGGATCGCCGTCCGCGAAAGCAATTCAGTACGAGTCCCCGCGCAAGGACCAAGAGTCAATCTGGAGCAAGCCGGGACGGCGAAGGACCTGCCCACTCCTTCGCCACTATCGACGCTTCCGCCATCCCTCGATGCGACACGGAAAGAAGAGAGGGCTTCGCGTGGTACTCTCGGCAAGTTGAATGCTGCTCCTCCATCGCAAACTGCGGGCGCTCCAAAGCCGCCCCCTCAGTCACTTTTGAAGCAAAAAGATTCCTCAGACGGGGGGAAGAAATCCTGGGTCGCCGACGATTCCGCGCAAATGGCCGACAACTCCCTGAATCGTGAAGTGTCGCCCGCGCAGGAAGAGGCCTTGCAATCGCGCTCCGAGCTGCGGGAGAGAATGGAGACAGCCAAGGCCGACGCAGCCAAAATCGAGGCTGAAAATAAAGCGGCTAACGCTAGGCGCGATGCACTCTTGCCCGGAGCTCGTCAGCAGCCCGCACCCACACCCGCGCCTGCACGTAGCGCGCCTGCGGGCGCCGCGACAGTGGCTCCCTCCGCGCACGCGCAAGCCTCTTCCGAACCAGCCGGAGTGTCCGGTGGCGTCGTTCAGCAGCAAGAGATCGCGGGCATGTCCAAATTCAGCGAGAAAGCGAAAATGCGCCTCGCTAACAGCATCAGCGCAGTCACCATCTCCGCCCCCGGCGGGCTTGTCTCTTGGCAGGTCGGGCAAACCGGTTACATCGAATTTTCCCCCGACGCCGGAAAAACGTGGGCCTTGCAAACCAGCGGCGTAACAACCGATCTGCTCGGTGGCTCCGCACCCACCGACAAGGTTTGTTGGATTGTCGGCGGCGCGGGAACGATTCTGCGCACCACGGACGCCGGCGCGCATTGGCAAAAATTGCGCGCGCCTGTGCTGGATGACATCCGCGCAATCATTGCGGTGGACGCCCGCCGGGCCACCGTATCTCTAACGAACGGCGCGTATCAAACAACCGATGGCGGCGCTACCTGGAACAAATTGGCTCCCGAGTGACATTCGCCTCGTGCAAGAAATTCCCCCGGCCTCGTTCTAACCGTGGAAGCAAATTTGAGAGAGAGGTCAACGACATGACGACTCCCAGCCAGAAATTCACCGCGCGCGCGCCATGGTTTGTCGCGGCAACGCTCGGTGCATTGCTTAGCGCGGGCGTGCTGTATTCCGCCACACGCAGCCATCGTTCTGGTACGCAAGACAAGGAAGCTCGTCCGTCCCCTGATCAAGCTACTAGTCTGAACGATCAGACCGATCTTGCCGTCACGGTCTACAACTCCAACATCGCCCTGGTTCGTGACGTTCGCCAGCTAACTCTGCCGGCCGGCTACTTCCGCCTCAAATTCATGGACATCGCTGCCACCGTCAATCCCGCTACCGTGCACTTCCGTTCGCTCACCGAGCCGGACAAGCTTGGCGTTATCGAGCAGAATTACGAATACGATCTCCTTGAACCCGCCAAACTCCTGCACAAATACGTCGGCAAGGAAGTCACCCTCGTCCGCAACTATCAGGACAGCGGCACCACCAAACACGAGGAAATCAAGGCCACCCTGCTCTCCGACAATAACGGCCCGGTCTGGAAGATCGGCAACGACATCGTCACCGGAATGTTTGCGGAGAGCTATCGCTTTCCCGAAGTCCCTGCGAATCTTTACGATCGCCCCACGCTGTTGATGTCTCTGGACAACACCGGCGCGCGCAAGCACCAGATCGAAGCCTCCTACCTCGCCACCAATCTCTCCTGGAACTCCGACTATGTCCTCACCGTCGCCCGCGACGACAAGGCCGCCGATCTCGACGGCTGGGTCACCCTCGCCAACAACAGCGGCACCGCCTTCCGCAACGCGCGCCTGCAATTAGTTGCCGGAGAATTGAATCGCGTTACGCCGTCCGCTCCTATGGCTATGCGGGCTGAAGCACTGAATGGAAGAGTGGCGAAGGAAATGCAGTTCCAGCAAGAAAGCTTCTCTGAATATCATCTCTATTCGCTTGGCCGCCGCACTTCCGTCGAAGACAAGGAAACCAAGCAGATCAGCCTCTTGCAGGGCACCGCAGTCCCCGTCGAAAAGGTATTCGTCGTCAACGGCCAGAACTTTTACTACCACAACCAATACAATCCCGGCTCGCCGCAAAAAGATCCGGTAATGGTCTTCTACAAATTCAAGAACGAAGAGAAAGCCGGATTAGGCATGCCTCTGCCCGCCGGCAACCTGCGCGTCTATCAGAAAGATTCAAAAGGCGGCATCCTCTTCATCGGCGAAGACCACATCGATCACACCCCCAAAGACGAAACCGTCACCGTGCACATCGGCAACGCCTTCGACGTCGTCGCCGAGCGCAAACAGACCGACTACAAGCGCATCGACACGCATGTCTGGGAAATGGAATTCGAGATCACCCTGCGCAACCACAAGGACTCGCCCATCACCGTCGAGGTCAACGAGCCCATCGGCGGCGACTGGGATATGCTCTCCTCCACCTACAAATTCACCAAAACAGCCGCCTGGGCCGCCCAGTTCAAGGTGCCCGTCGCCAAGGATGGCACCTCCGTCCTCAAGTACCGCATCCGCGCCAAATGGTAGCCCTCCGTTTTTCTGGTAGTGGCTCGGTTTCTAGTTCGCGTGTTAACCAGGCAGTGCCCCGATTTTTCAGCAGGAGTGAAATGCTTGCCCCCGACGCTTCTGAGGCGTATAGGATATTTAGGGGCCTCTATGAATACTCATCGCCGCGCTGCTCAACAGGCCTCGCACAACCTCTTACCTCATCCCGCCAAGGTCGTTCCATTCGGCCTTTACGGAGCAGGGCAATGGACTGGCCATCCAATTGGGCTGGTGATTGTGGTCGGTCTGCTTTTTATGGGTTTTGTGGGATTACCAGAGGCACGTTGGTTTCTCGCACTCACTGTGCCTTTGGGCTGCATCTGCGGATTTTTCCTTTGGCTCTACCATCGATAGGAGGTTTTCGCTGCTCTTCTCTTCCGAATCCAGAGGTCGCATAGCTCGCGATTATTTGCACTGCTGAAGTTGTGAACTCCACTTGTCCGGTTTGGACGTCAATCAATGTTGGCGCCGTGTGCCCGGTGTCCGTCTAGTTCGCCTTTAGGTGTTCTACCAACTTGTCGCATTCTTCGGCCATTTGATTGATGCCGCTTCGGTCATTTAACTGTGGAAGAGACCGCCAAAGATTACCAAGGTTTCTTGCCGTAATTAATGCCGGGGTGTAATGCGTACGTTCAAGCCCAAGAATCAACTGAAAAGTCTGCGAGTACCTTTCTCGCAGCGGTGCGTGAGGCGCCGGGTCCTGATTCCACCAGCCTTGGGACAAAGAAGGCGCCCTAGCTTGCCAGTACGCCAACTCTTGCTGCAGACGGCTGTTCAATTCTTCTCCTACCGCTTCGCCCCCTGCCTCAACAAACGCTTTCACCAACTCCGCTGCTTCGTTGCCGAAAGCCGGATCGTTCAGCATTCCACGAATCGTCTCAACCGCCGCAGGCCCGCATTTGCCCAATTCGTTCAGAGCGAGTCGCTGAGCTTCATACACTTCTGAACGCACATAAGGCTTAAGTGCTTGGGCTCTAGCACCGCTGTCTCCGATACTGACGACCTCCACGAGTTCCTGATGAATACGATTAATCTTCGTCACACGGTCTTTCATTTTTTGGAGAGAGGTATCCAATCTCGTGAGAACACTGGGACCCGGATTCATGACTTGCTGGAAGCCATAGACGTATCCACCATCTATCCAGACAACTGAGGTCTTCATTCCGTTCGAGAAACCAGCAGGCCACCATTTCTCTCCTGATTCTGTATTTGTGGAAGTGAGTGATGTTTCTGAGCCTTTTTCCCTTTTTAGGAAGAGAACCATTCGTGAGCCAACAGGCTGTCGTGGAATATGCTCGCTTATCCCACTCTCATCGGGGGCGAAGAAATCGGTCCTTTTGGGATTGAGAGAAATCGGCATGGCGCCGGGGGCAGGCTTTAGCTCAGGAACGCTTATAAGGTCACTTGGTTGCAGTTCACCTGTCCACGACTCAACCACGACAAAAACACCGTCCTTTGGCGTGACTTCAACCAGCACCAGATGTGTTGCGTGCCACGCGCAGTAGTCCAGTGCAAACGAAGGGCGTATGCCTGCGAAAGCTCGGTGATGATAGACCGCCAACAGAATCAGCGGTAAGCACAAGCGCAGGAAACGCAGAAACTTTAGGCGCATGGTCGGCACCCAGCAGTGAGATGCAGTCTTAGGTGCATAACGGGTGTCCCCGATTATCACGCGAGAGGCTAACTCGTAGTAAGTTGGGTAATCGGAAACTGACCCGTCACTTTTTCTTGACGCGGATTGGTTTCCCTGATAAGCTGTTTTTCAGGTAGAAGAGCGCCAAGCCATCTTGGCGCTCTTTCCTTTTGGTAGCGCCCTTCTCTCTTTGAGGCCTGGCCCAGCGTAGCGCCAGCCTCTTGTTTATCCTGAGCCTCGAAGGGCTAGCGGGCCGAATCGTCTCTATCCGTGCCGCTGCCTGTTATTCACTGACCGTCTCTTTGCGCCTCTTGCTGGGCCTCCCGCCAGCCAAAACTCCCCAACTTTTGGTGCGCTCGTAAGTCCCTTTAGAATCAACACTTGTAAAAGTGTATCAAAACAAACGACTTTAAGTTCCTTTCGAATGAACACTTATGAAAAACAGGGGGAGGGGGTGGTCTACGCGTGGGGGGTACAGACCGGGCACATCCCTGACAGAATAGACCGGGAGCATCCCTGACACTGCAAGAACTTTGGCGACTGCGTGTAAAACAAGCGCATGCCATGG
>Ga0209117_1000316_pt1 | contig 23784 bp, 15 predicted proteins | sample BlaSpr_A8_OM2_M2_FD_187978 | JGI IMG/M metagenome (GOLD analysis project Ga0209117, IMG submission 187978) | Forest soil microbial communities from Thunder Bay, Ontario, Canada - Black Spruce, Ontario site 2_A8_OM2_M2 (SPAdes) (version 2) | ecosystem: Environmental > Terrestrial > Soil > Boreal... | reverse complement strand
GTGAATGAAAAGCTCGGTCGGTGGCGAGCCGTGGATGTCCCTGTACGAGCGGACGATCATCTCCATCAGCTTGGCCGCCTGATCCTGATCGAGATGGAATGCGTCCCTGGTCTCGGAATACCAAGGCCCCACCGCGCCCCGAAACACCAGTCCGTCTCCCGATCCGAGGAACATCTGCGCTCCGCAGCATGCGTTGTCACGTCCGCTCGGCCGTTCGATGCGCTTGAATACGAGCCCGACGTAGCAGACGCCGTCGCGCAATTCCGCCAGGCGCCACGGCTTGCCACCGATCTTGTAGAAGCTGGTCGTAGATAGATTCCACGCGATGGTCGCGGGGTCCTGCATCGTCGATCGCGCGTTCTCCGCGAGGGCTGGCGGGTCCAACGTCATCTCCTTGACGACTTGAACCACCTGACTTGTGTCCATCAGCCGAGCCTTGAGCTGATTATGGAAGTTTAGTTCATATTCGTACATCGCGGCGGCTTCCATTTCCTCCGCGAACATCGACCCCTTGGTCAGGATGGAGCGCGCCGCCTTCATGCCGAGACGCCGCGGCCCGGGTGTGCGCAACTTCACGGGCACCGACGATTGCGGGCGCCCGTACTTGAAAACTTCGTCGGAGACGACTGCGAACCACAGCGCCGGCCTGGCGTCCTCCTCGCGCAGGTACTTCCGCAGCGCCTCTTCATAGAGCCCGACCGCCGAATAGACAGCCTGATGCCGGTCGGCGCCAAGGATCCGGCGCCTGAGCTCGTCGGCATCGATGAGGCACGTCGCGTAAGGCTTGCTGGGCCACGATGCGCCATAGACGGCTTCGAAACCGGGCCACACGAACGTGTTGGCGTCGTTGCGCTTGCGCTTTGGATTGGGCGGCGGCACGTCGATGAACCTCTCGATTGATGCGACCCATTTCGAATACTTCTGCAGGCCCGCCGGCGTCGCGATCACTCCGACGTCCATCCGCACCGGATTCTGATTGGAGTCCACCGGACCGAACAAGAAGAGCCCGTCTTTCGGGTGGTCGGCCGTCTGATCGTGGCCGAACATCAGCTTCGGTTCGTGGAGATGAATCGCTCGCCAGGCTCCGGTCATCCGTCGGCTCCGTCGTCGTCCTCGTCCTCGATGTCGCCCTCATCCGGCTCCTCCGGTTCGGCGTCGGTATCGAGCACATCGAGGTCACGAGGCATGCGCATCCCGCTGACGAGTTTCAAGCCCTCTCCGGCGACGGCCCAACTCCGGTGCTCGCCAAGGCCGATCCGGACAGTATCGGCGCGATCGCCGAAAAACTCGTAGAATGCCTGAAACAGCGGCCGCCAGACGTGATTGAACCAACTCTTGCAGAAGCGCCGGCGCAACTTGGTCATCTCGTCGGAGTCTTCCAGCGGCTTGATTCCGTCGCGCGTGAAGACGACGAAGGGGCGTAGGCGGACCGACGGAGCGTCGTCGAGCCTGACCACGGCTCGCATGCCCAGGTGCCAGTGCGCGCTGAGCACTTTGCTGTGGCCGACGACCTGCTTGTAGGTCTCGCGGCCCTTGGCGTTGGTGTAGATAACACGGTCTTCCGGAAGCAGTCCCTTCGGGAAGAACATGACGGTGCCGGCGGAGGCTTCGTACCGCAACAGTCCTCGGTCCCCGAGGTGCTGCTCAAACGACTCGCGCAGCATCCGGACGACCGCATTGCTGGCATCGCGCCGATGCGGTCCGATCGGGTCGGTTAGCGTGCCCTCAAGGAACGCAGAGAACGGCGCGTTCGCCCGCAGCGCGACGGTGAATTCCGCCGGCAGATGCTCCTGGATCTCGTGGGCCGCTGCGAAGCTCACCAGGAGGCGGTTATGCCAGGCGGTCGGGTGCGGCAGGCCCTTGACCGCTTCCTCGAATTTCCTGTTCTCGCCTTCGTATTCGTAGAACGAGACCTCCTCCGGAAGCCGCACGATCGGCAGGATGCTCGTCAGCAGCGGCTCCTCGCCGCGTTCGACCACGACGTCGGACCGGACCGAGGCCGCTCGCCAGCGGTCGAACTCCGCGGTGAGGTCGGTGACCACGCGCGGCACGCCGGCCTTCGTCAGCGTATCGACAAGGTCGGCGAGCTTGGCTCCCCACCCTTTGGAAAAGTCGATGGCGTTGAGCTGATGGATCTGGATCGGCAGGTCCGCGAACGGGACGTCGTCGATCCGCACGGGGATGATGAACTCGTCGTCCGTCAGCGACTTCTTCACCGCGTCGGCCACCGAGATCTCGTTGCGTACGCCGCTGCGCCCGGGGTCGCAGCTCGCCCGGGAGACCACCATGACGACCTTTACCGCCTTCTTCCGGATCGCATCCTCAATGCTGACCCAGAACGGCGTCCCGCCGGCGAGATCGAAGATATCGGCCCAGACCTTGTAGCCGTAGCCCGTCAGCCGGGTCCCCAGCCAGCGCACGAACTCGTTGTCATCCGGGGTAGCATGACTGATGAAAACGACATCGCGATCTGACACTGGCTCTTTGACCCGGTTCCTGCAAATCGCCAACTCCCGTTAGAATCGGCTGCACAAGAGTATCGCCGATTCGGCAATTCAAATCCCCATGCCTCTGAGCAAGGTTTGGAAGTCCGACCGATCGATGCGCTTACGATCATACTTGCGCCTCTGCGACGGCCGCCGCAGGCTCCACAACGGTACTACACAGACCAATCTCGGGTCTGCCTTATTTTGTTGGATCTTTCGTCTCGGTCGGGCAACTGGCGGAGAGGGATGGATTGCCGCGCCGATCACAGAAAACCAATACAATCAAGCATTTCTTGGGGCCCGAGGAGAGCGGGTTCAGATCGCCGCTGAGCTTTGCAAGAATGGAGGCCTGCTTCAGCATCGCATTAAGTCGAAGCGAGGGCAGTACGAGTGCGTACGCAAATTCGTTAGCGCATTCAGCGTCGCAACACTGACGGTCTATCTTACCCTAATGCATTCTCGATCAACAGCCAGTGAACCCTGCCAGCCTTATCCGTAATCCACCAGCGGTCGCCAGCCCGATCGTAGCCTGATGGAACGCTGCGAGTCACCTCGACTTCGATCGCAGCCAAGGCCTCGGCGCGAGTTTCGTACCGTCCACACAACACAGCACGCTCCGCCAACTTTCCGCTTTCGTTGTAGGTGTGCCGGACGGTTCGAAAGCGGGTGGCAACTTCACTTTTATTGAAGATCGCTTGTACCAATCGCATGCAAAGATCGCCGTCCGGGTGTGAAGACACGACATAAGTGCCGTCCTCCTTCGTAACATAGCGCCAAATTCCCGGGTCTTCGAAAAGGTTCACGTCGATTGGAAATGTTGCGTAAGGATTGGTATAGAGCTTGAGACCGTCGGTGAGGCTCTCTTTGTACTCGTCGTTTCGCGCAAACAATTCTGATGGGCTCGGCATTGTTGCGTATGCGAGTCGCAAAGAAGACGAACTCGCCCTCGTGCTTGCCAAGGGCACGGGCCTTACCGAACGTGGCAACCGACGAGAACACAACGGCACTGATGTGCGCGTAGTCGTCGGACTGGAACAGACCGAGCGGCACAGCCGAACCATTTGCCTTCAGTGCCTGCTTCTTATTTTCCGGATCGAACAGCAACCGCTGCATGGCCACATCGCCGAGAAAGTTGAAGTCTTGCCGACCGTAGTTCGCTATCGCTACGACATAGGCGCGGCCCGCAACGTGAGGAAGGGCGGCGTACCGCTTCTTGTGTGCATCCGACTTGCCCATCAAGGCGTTGGACAGCCGAATGGTCGATTGCAGCTGTGCCGCCTCCACATTCATGTCGGTTATGCCTTCGAAAGTCTTTTCCCACTCCGGAACGTCATCCTGGGCATGACCGGCAATCGCTGCTTCGACCGCGAACGGATAGTCTGCAGCCACAAAGTCGGGCGCGCCGTACGAGAAATCGACTTTGATGCCGAGGTGCTTGAGCACGGCAAACAGGTAAAGTTCCCAGAACGACGAATTGTACGTTGTTTGGAATTCTGTGACGAATTTCCCGTCCCTATCTACGAAGCCGTCCGCCCAACCGGATAGGATCTCACGTACACCCGAGGCGTTTGGCTTGATTGTCGCGAGAAAGTTGTGGTGAAGTCTATCCGCGGCGACAATCGGCTTAAACAAATCCATCGGCGAGCCTTTTCGGTTCGTTGGTCATGTCGACGACAGTCACAACCCCACGCTAAGTAATTTCGCCCCGGAGGCATCTTTGGGACGAAGCTTGTAGGTCATTCGGTGACATACCCCTTTTGGGTCGATGCACTCATCTAATTGGGTCGCTGCTAGAAAAAAGCCCGAACCTCTGGAACCGACCATCTGCCTCCCAATCCATTCCTCCTTTAGTTCGCGATCCCCGGCAAAGTCATGCCATCGAGCGGGATTGCCGGAGGACGGCCCACGGCGATATCGGCAATGATCCGTGCCGAGCCCATGGCGAGGGTGAAGCCCAAGGCGCCTTGGCCGACATTCAGCAGCAGAGCAACAGGTAGAGAACCGCCCAAGGGATTAGGGAAGAATGCCGTCTAGAGAGATTTCTGCGCCTGTTTTCCCGTGGCGTCAGTGGGAATCGGCTAAAATGATGGCAAGCATTGCGAGCTTCAAACATGGCCAATTAGCTGAGCGCCAGTTCCTGCAATGGTGTCGACCAAAAGGGCGCGGTCAAGATATGTATTTCTGGCCTCGCAGCTTGTTTCAGCAACAAGGACGCAAGCATGACAAGCTGCTCCTAGTAGCGACCTTTCGTCCCCGGATACGGATGGATCATGATCTGCACAAATCGGATCGTTCGAACACAGTCTAAAGCGCTCGCAAGCACTGAGAAGAAGTTGTGGGATCTGTTTCGCGATTTCTGTCAGCCCGCCGAGGGTTCCTTGGGCGCCTGCGCTGGCGGTGTAGATTAGGATGCCGAATCTATCGCTGCGATCGGCGCCATTACCAGCAATTGCGTACACGCGCTCCTTCAACGAACTCAGAGGATAGCCACACTCCAACGCGATTTCTTCCATGAGCGCGTGAGATAGCGAATGAAGTAGAACGTATGGCATTCCCGGAAATGGGTTTTTGACGTTGTTCCTGGTTGCGTGGTTGGCAGCACCGGCAACCAACATTTTGCTCCGAGCGATTACTGTATCTCGCTGTAGCCAAGTGCGAATGACGTTGGGCCTGAGCGTCAGAAACACTCCTTCGCCTAGTTGCTCCATAGCAGGAAGCCAGTCGGTATGTTCCGCAAGCGGGGCTCCATCGACAGCCAACCGTACATCTTCGAGCATTTGTTCGGCGAAAGTTGGTGCTGGCTCGAGCCGGGTAAAGCCATAAAGACAAGTAACGGCCCGCAAGCGATGGACGGCGACAATCGATTGGAGAATTGGCTGATTGTTCCATGACAAACACTGATCGATTCCCTCGACGTTCAAAGTTTCGGCGAATAAGGGTTCGCCTGGGGCGTCGGTGCCTATCAGTTTATCGCCGCTGCTTAAGAGATCGTATTCTGCGATCTTGGGATCCTGAATGGCTTCGCGCATCACCGCGTCGCGCAATTGCAAAACGCGCGCATAAATCTCGTCGTTGCTGTAGCTGCCAATCGACGCGCCGATTTCCGGAACGTTCTTAAGGACGCCTATGAAGGCCGGATCGGTTGCAGACTGGAGGCTCGCCCAGTGCTTTCGAATTGCTTGGCTGAGCGCATCCTCTAGAATTGGCAGTGAAATAAGCGTCACAGCTTGGGGGAAGTAGGTGTTTGTTGCGGAACGCGAAAGAAAATGAAGCTGCTCGGTGCAGCCGGCTTCTGCCGAATCGAGCCAAGGCCGATGCCCCTTACAAGTTCCGAGAAAGCCCGGTTTGAACGCGTCAGCAAGCGATACGCTGGGTCGCTCGCAGAGGCACCCGATCCGTATGTTTGCCGGGTCTGCACTTGTGCCCTGTTCTTCAATCCACATTGCCTCGTCGCACTTTGTCCCACGGTGGACGAGCCACTTCCAATCGATGTCTTGTAGGTGGCCATCTTTGCATGCGCCGACGAAACGGATAGGTGTCACATCGATCTTTTTCCCGTCGTCCCTCTGAAATTTCTTACGATTTCCGGCTGCATCGAGCTCAGTCCAACGAACAAGGCGCCGTCGCCGCGGATTGGTGGTGCCAGATTCCACTATGCCTTCACAGGTAAACCACGTGGGAAAAACACGAACGGCGATGCCTGCCGGATCCGGCTCGTTGCGATTTTCGCGAGCAATCGGCGGTGTGCGCAATTGCACGGGTTTTCCGGGCTCCCACCTTCCCGTTTGTGAAAGAACGGCTTGAAGGAGAGCCGTGAGTCGCGGTTCGCTTATTGATTTGAACGCAGCCTTGCTGCCATCCCAATGGTCTAGGCCCGCAATAACCACGGACCGCGTTGGCAAATCCATCATTGCGCCTGGGCCAAAGGAGTTGAAGAGTTGGCTGAGACTTTGTTTGGGCGGGCTCATTGATCAGTGTCCCTTTCGTTGAGAGACCTGCCGAAAGGGTCGCAGGTTTTGAGAAACACAGAGTATTCGACGTCGCGCATTGAGCGAGCTGCAGCAAATTGCTGATGCTCCGGATCAAGAAGTTCTGATGCCAAATCCAAAGGATATTGGAGGAGCCGGCGCTGGGCTCCTGAGCCATCATATGTGAAGCCGCCACCTGTGGCAGTTTGGTTTTCGGCAACATCCGCCCACATTTCGAACAACTGCGTTGCGCGAGAGGCGACCCTTTCGATGGATTCACTGTCCAGTCCGGCGGACTGCGCGCGTCTGCGAAGAGTGGCAACGACCAACGCGCGGACGGCCGGGTGGTCATCCAAGCGTCGGACCGCGTCAGATGGCGAAAGCGCTGGATCGAAGTGGCGTGCCGCCGCAACCACTACCGCTGCAAGCGCCCGGTCCAGCGCGCGGGGTGAGAAGGGCGTTACACTGGTTGCTTCGACCGCTCGATAAAAGGAAGCGTGAAAAGCGCGAAATTGCTCGTAATGTGTGCGGTCCCGCGCTTTGTGGAGATTCAACAGCGTAATCACCAGGCCCGGCTTATTGCTCGCACGCCCAACTCGGCTCGTCGCCTGAATGTACTCGGCGGCCGTTTTGGGTTGTCCTTGGACCAGCATGAGGCCAAGACGGCTGATATCGAGTCCCACTGAAATCATGTTGGTAGCGAGTGCAACGTCGATACTTTCGTCGTCAACTTCACCGGTAAAGTCGTGCAAAGGTCTGCCTAATCGCTCCTTCGCAAACGCAACATCGTCAGTTGAGACCCGCGAGGTTAATTCTAACGGAAGGCGCATCGCGCGATTAGCGAACGGGTTTCCGGACGGGACAATTCGGTAACGCTTGTCTCCGTAGCTGGCGACGTGCTCTCGAATTTCATCCTCGACGATCCGCCGCGCTCCACCGAGTTCCCGGAGCGCGTTGAAATACGCAAGGATAGTCAAATAGGGGTCTGCTGGATCTTCGCCATTGAGCGTAGCGGCGCTAAGTGCCTGAGCACCAGCGAGCATGGTTTGCATCGTCCGCAGGAAAAGCAGCTTGGGACCGCGACCCTGGCTGGCGATGCCAACATACAGGCGAGCCGGTTGTTCGGTTGAAGGTACCGTCTTCGCGAAAAAACTGTCCTTTCGGCTAATTCCCGGCGGAGGAAACACAGCGGTGCGGTCTCTATCGAATAAAGAGCAGATTTGCTTTTGCGCGCGCCGCACAGTCGCCGTCGATGCGACGATCTTTGGATGGACGCTTTTGCCGTTGACCCGTCTCGACGAAAGGAGGTCGATCGCGGCTTCATACAGGCCGGCCACCGTGCCAAGGGGGCCGGAGATTAGGTGAAGCTCGTCTTGAATAATCAGATCCGGCGGATCCAGCCGGTGCCCATTACCCAACGGGCGCCCCTGGCCGGGCTCCGCCGCACCGTAGAAGCCACGTTCTGGCTCGAAACGGTCGACGTGGCCGAAAAACGCTCCACTTTGACCCACCCATGGGAGGGCCGCGAATTTATCAATCGTAGCTATCAGGAAAGCGGGCAGGCGACGGTAGATAGGCTCGTCGACCACAATAATGGGTAGTGGACGGTCGCGTGTGAATTCACACTCTGCGTTCTCACATTTGAGAAGCAGGTTTTGCGGAGCCTGTTTGTTGGGCGTGAAATAAAAGCTCTCCGGCTTAAAAGCTGCTCCGCACCATGGGCAAGCCTTCAAAGGCACGGGCGACTTTTCACTTTTTGGCCTTCGCTGATAACGGCCGAGCCAAGTTGTCGCAGCGTCTTTGTCGCTAGAATTGCGAGGTTTCAAATTGTTGGGCGAAGCCGCGCCTCCAACCCAAAGTCCGATTTCAATTGGCCAGTCACCAAGCGTCTTTCTGCCTTCGGCAGTACGGGTTCGCAGGAGCTCCAGTGCACATATCAATCCGGCGGCGCGCGATAGCTGGTCAAGCGTCAGGAGCCTAAGCGTGTAGCGCATGATCACGCTAACTCCCGCCCCGAGCATTCCCGGGCCGCGGATTCGGCGAAGCGAAATGGCATATGCTGCGAGTCCGAGGTACGCCTCTGTTTTGCCACCACCTGTCGGGAAAAATAGGAGATCTACTATATCTCGCTCCAAACTGGCCTTGTCCGTCATACCGGCCAGGTTGAGCAATATGAATGCGAGTTGGAATGGTCGCCATTTCGGCTGATCTAGCGCCTCTGGAGATATTTTTCGCAGTGCCGCTTCACGCTGGCGGTTGGCCATAGCCATAGCGGTATTCATGATTGCGAATGCCTCTCGCGCGAGAGGATCATTCTTCAGAACATTGATCCCCCCCTCGATGCGTTGCCGGGCGGCATCCATGTTATCGATCAGCGTGCCTGCCATATCCTTTCGTCTTGGGGCGAGCCCGTCGATGAGCGCCTGCTGGCTGCGCTGCCAGTCCGCGTAGAGTTTTGGCAGCGAATCGAGTGCAGCACCAAGTGCTGCAGGTCCGTTCGACGCAGCATTTGCTAGTGCCTCGATTCCAAACTCTACATCGATATTTTCGTTTGCAACGACACGTTCAACCTCCTCCGTTGGCAAAAAATCGGTCCAAACGCGGGTGACCGGAAGGGGCGTTTTGGCTTCATCGAAACGTTCGTCCCAACCGCCAGACGTATTGCGTCCCACCGCATATTCGCGAACGTCGCTGTAATGCAAATCGCTGAGACGATGATCGAAATCGTCGGATTGATATGTTGAAAAGTCATAGCGTGGAGCGAATCCGCTTGCGCATTTCAGCTCCAGTCGGGCTTGAAACGCATACGCGATGTCCGTGTAAGGGGCTCTGGTGCGCTTCCGTCGATTCACCAGAAATATAGTTACCACTCGAACGCGCTCAACGACGCCTTCTGGCGTCTTCTGATCGAGGACGCGTTGGTGAACTGAGAGTTCAAGTCCGCCACCGGGACGTTGAGGTGCGGCGCTACCCGGAACTGGAATCCCTGATTTGTTGCGCGTTACGTCGATTGGAAGTGTGGCCTCACCTGGAATTCTTATCCACTGCAGCTTGTCCGGCCGATCGGGTTTAGGCTCGCCTTTCTTCGTTTCGTCAGGAATTAGTAGCGAGTCCGGCAGCGGCGGCTCGGTTTTATAGTCGCCCCAAGTAGCGCGCAGTGTCACCTCTCGAACGGATTCCGGAAGCATCACTGTGATCGCGATTGACGAAGGCAGAAAGCGATCCCGTGGTGGTTGGTCTGTCGGCTCCTTCTCTTCGGCGTCGCCGTCGAGTGAAGAGTCTAATGTCTCAGAAGCAAGAAGATCGTCTCCGATCGCTTCGGCGACCTCTTCGGCGTCATCAGCCGCGGGCGGGACACCGTCGTATGCGGGCACAATAAACCCGCCGAGATACCATCGCGACGGTTTCTCATCGTTGAGCACCTCGCGCGCGAGATCAGGATCAAGGTCCGGATGCGGACCGATCAAATCACGCCGCAAGAGGTCCACCAGACCTCTTCGGATATCGACGGATTCGGTCATGGCCCTTTTTTCTCCAGCAAAGCCAGTTGCGTAAGAGTGTGCTCTAGCCACTTTTGCGTATGAGCCTGTCGCAGCTCGATTGTGGGACGGTGACCGACGTCAGAGAGCAATCGCTCGAGCGAAACGAGCCGCTCGCGGAATCCCAGCCGAATGCCAACCCTTAGACTGGCTTTGTCTGGCCCACAGAGCACCCAATCGTCCGGACGCGTAATTGCATGCGACCAAAGCATCAGTTCACCCGCGTCCAGAAAACGCAATTGCTCGTCCTTCAGCAAAGCCCCGGCGCGCTGAGCATCGCTAACTGAATGAACTGCTTTCAAGGTATCCCGCAGCATTTTTCTATCAATCTGCTGTTCGCGAGTACGGCGCTGAAGGCCAGTCTGTGTTTCGATCTCACACATTTCTACCGTCTCCACCGCATAACCACTGGTCAACGCTTTCCACGCCGAAACTCGCCAGCACTCAATGATGACGTTCGTGTCCACCAAAACGGGTCCACGGTGCCGCGACATCGACGCCTCACAGATCGTAGGGCGCGTCGACGCGGTGAGCTTTGAAAAGATCGGCAAGCTCGTCGATCGCGAGGCCGAGTAAGTATGAAACCCGTCGGACTGCGACGCGGCCTTCGTCAACCGCGCGGGCAATCACTGAGATGAAGGTCTTCGAGAACAGCGGCGACAAAGGTTCCTTTTCGGGATTCGTCCTGCCATTGTTGCGCAGTTTGTCCTCCCGAATTGCCGCGGCAGTGGATCTGTCGAGACGCTTCAAGTCGACGAGCCGCCATCGCAGTGCTGAGGAACTCACGCGAAGCTCATCTGCTGCCGCATTAAGTCTTTTAATGAGACCGTCACCCTTGAGCCCTGACCAATCCCCGTATCGATCGAGAGCCGACGCCGGCATGAGGAGCGCGGAAGCAAAATTATCGGCAAGCTGTTCAACCCGGGTTCGACGCTTTGGTGCTACGTCTTCGACATGCTCTGGCGGCATCGCATCCCAGGTGAGGATGTGGAAGAGCTCGTGAGCGAGATCGAAATGACGGCGTCCAGGGGACTCGCGGCGGTTAATCAGGACGACGTCTAGCTCCGGCAATCTGCAAGCAGCCCCTGAAATCCCATTGATCGCGTCGACCATCAACACAAGAATGCCGAGTTCGCGCTCCATTGTGTCAGCGAGTGTGGTTGCAGGAATCTCACCAAGCTTGAATTCTAAAGCGAAACGTTCGCCGGCCGCAGCCGCATTATCGAAGCTCGATTGACTAGTTAGCGCAAGCGTGCGGCGCAGAAGAGGGGCGTCGCGCCCAATTTGCGGGGCTAGGGTACGGAAGGCAGCAATGAATCGGCCAGCGTCGACCTCGTAGTCCGCGAGCGCGCGTCCAACGAGCCCGCTTTGGCGCCAGGAGAATCGACCTTCACCGACGAGCAGGAACGGATCCGTGAAATAGTCGAGTTGAACGCCAAACACTTCCACTGCTCGAACCAATTCCTCCGCCGTTACGCGGCGGTCGCCGGTCTCGATTGCGGACAGGGTCTGGCGGTCCTTGAATCCAAAACGCTGCGCGAGGTCCTCTTGCGAGAACCCTTGCTTCTCTCGTAGTGCCCGAATTCGAATCCCAATCGTCGCGGCGGTCATAACAATCTCCTGGCCACTTCGTACTCTTGCAAATATCAAATTGCAAGAAAATGTTGCATATACGAGTCCGCATGACAGTGGCGTCCAGCGGGAAAGCGCTAAAACAATAGTGTTCTCAATCAGATATAAGCGCTGAAGCGTTTTCGGAAGTCAGAAGTTTCGCGACGGTTCGCTTCAGGCGATTGGTGCGTTCCTGAACTTTGGCGCAACCGACATTCGGCGAGCATGTGTTGTGGTCCACCCGGTCCATTTGGCAGTTGTGCCGGTTCCATTGACTGCCGGAGGGGTGGTTCAGTCCCGCCAATATTCGGTCGCCGCCAATAACGCCCTTTCTCACCAGTTCATCGAGAACAAAAGCCGGTGTGGGCCCGAACGGAACAAGCCACGCGTTGGGAAATAGCTGCAGCTCCGGGACAAGCTTTTCTTCGATCATCTTTCGCATGAACGGGCGCGTGAAGATCTTGTCGTCGCCGCCGTAATTGAACCAGCCGCTAATTTTTCTTCCCTTCTTGGTTACGGTCTTCCACTCAAGAACGGGGTAGCGCAACACGGAGGTATAGTGAGTGCGATGCGCCATTTCGTCGAACAGCATCGCGCTCTTCTCAATTCCAAAGACGTCGTTCAAACGGAAGTGGTCCATCAACTCCGACGCCACATCTCGCATCTCGCCGTTAAACGAAGCGACTTGCTTCGCACGGGCGGCGGCATCGGCAACCGGCTTGCCGCCCTTTAGCGCCGAGCGAAGGCTGCTTCTATGCGCCATTCGATTGGATCAACGATGGTGCGGACATTGTCTTGATCGGCATTACGCCGGGTAAACGGCAGGCCATTGATTCGTTGCTAACCCAGGCAAATCGCCCATCCTTTGTGGGTGAAAAAACTGATTCCTTAAAGATGTCGTCGCCGTCAATTAACGTTGTCAGCTCTTCTTCGGTTAAGTTCAAAAGACGAGGTGCCACGCATTCAATTGTGTGACTTTCCTGCATAAGCATCGGCATCGGTCACACTCACACCAGAGTTTCTATTCTTCGTCGACCTCATCGTCCTCGGAATCGTCATCATGCGATTGGTGAACGCTATCTTTAACCACCCCAAGGCGGATCTCGTCCGCATGACGCTCCGCATTTAGCGCGAGTAGCCTAGCAAGAACTTCATCTCGGAAGTCCGACGGCCAGAACAGTCGTCCCTGATAAGTGTGATCATCCTCAGTGTCTTGGCTCAAAAATATGGGATCGCTGCGTTCAGCTAGATCTGTCCATCCGTAGGCGCTTAGTGTGACCCGGTCCATCTCGAAGTGCATCTCTCGCAGGCGCTTAATCTCAAGGGCGCTGTCATTCACGTTGTGAAACCGATTGAACGTCTTTGTCATCCCTTGATTGTGGGCGACCATTAGCAAGGATCGATGCTGGAAGTATGCCCGCCCGACCGCTTCAAGCTCCGGTGAATTCGCAAAATCGGATGGAAAGGGGAATGTTTGGAAGCAATCAGAGGGAGTATAGCTCAAATCATCTTTCATGGTTGACGAAAAAAAGCGTGCCCAAATCTCATGAACTCTAGACTGCACTACACCGAGCGCAGCGTCCGAAGTGGTGGCAATAACAACGAGCTTTTGATCAAATACTTGCCGTGTAGGAAGCCACGACACAGCTAAATGCGGGGAGGTCTGCGTGATTGCCAATACTCGGGGCAGTGCGCTAATCGCCGAATACAAACCCGGTTGACGATCACCGAAGCGCCACCACCGGGTTTTTCTGGCCGGGCGCTTTTCCTTGTCACGCTGAGGTTTGACATATCTTTCGACAATAGCAAGCAGATCGGGCCAATCCGCTGCGACAGGATCACGGTAGTCAGTTGGGACGATTCCCCTTCGCAGGCAGGCTTGCTGATCGGCCTGAGTCATCGTCGACCACGATTGCCCTAAGTCTTCTCGTTTGAGAGGTTCGGCGGCGAAATCGATGACATATCGGCGATGCAAATGTCGGGGGTCGTTGCTGAATTCCTCTCCGCCGATATAAGGGAAAATCCGTTCCTTATTGCGCGGGTTCTTTTTGATCAATGCCTCCATTTCCTCGAGAGCGAGCGAGTTCCCTTTCGCTGCGGCTTCATCGTCAAATGTAAAGCCAATACCGAGTACGACTGAGCCTTTGAACGCCTTCTTGGAATTCGCGATCAATCTCTGAGGTGAGTCGTCGAATTCGCCATCAACCAGATAAGCTGAAATACGATCTGCCGATCTGTTGTCCACAAATCGTTGAGATGCAGTCCCCTTGATTATGTGAACGACGCAGACCACAACGGCGGCTTCACCTGGCCATTTCACCCGGCGACGAGTGCGAAAGATGCTTCCGCCGCCATGAATGATCGCTTTCAGCCCAGTTTCGCGCGTGTCTCCTTGTCTTATCGTGTTCGTTGCCAGAAATCCTAGAACGCCGCCACGCCTGATTAAATTGAAAGCGCGCCGGAAGAAGTGTGCAACGATATCGGCATTTCCGTGCGCGTTTTCGTGGATTGCTTGCAGCCAATCGATGTATCCAGCTCGATTTCCCTTACTTGTCGTAACCATCCCAGCAAATGGTGGATTTCCGACGATGGCATCGAAGCCCGGATTGTCTCGTACAAATATCTCCGGAAATTCCAGCTCCCAATGAAACGGTGTAATCGACCGTTCGTTTTGATTGAGCGTAGTAGCGATAGACGTGAGCTTCTCAGCACGTCCGGACTCGGCGCCGATCCCTGTCAATAGCTTAGCGACTTCAACTCTTCGTTCTTCGCGCCCTCGCGGCTTATTCGCCGAGAAAAACGCCGCGACAATCGCGTCCCCATAAAGCCGGGGGCCTTGGAGCTTCTTCTCCACGACGCGATGTCGCGCCTCCTGTATCGCCCGAGAGACATCGTCGGGCGCGAACTGAATGTCGCGACGTCCAGTGGCAACCTCGTTGACCCTCTCACGCAAGAGGCCACGCAAGAGAGGTGCGCTGTCTTTGGACAAATCCCAGTGCGCTGCTTCGATCTGTTCGCGCGTCAGACCTACAAGGCTATCGCCCGATTTGATTGCATGGTCGAGAAAAGTGAATTCATGCTCGCGGGCCAAGGTAGCAAGCCATAGGGACAACCGGGCGAGGTCAACGGCCAGCGGATTCTTGTCCACTCCGTAGAGCGAGCGCTGGGCAACTAGCCGGCAGGCATGCAGCGCCTCATCCTCGTCGGCGGGGATAGCCGGCTTGAGGTCCCTATATTTCCCCCAAGCTTTCTCAAGTCGCTCTCCAATCTGCCGACAGGCTTCAACCAAGAAGGCTCCTGAACCACAAGCCGGATCGCAAACCTTGATATCCAGTACTTGATCCGGTGTTGCGTCATCGCCCATGCGCTCAAATGCGGGCTCTAAAGCGTAGCGAACGATCGGCTCGGTAAGCGCGCGGGGCGTATAATGGCTCCCCGATCGGCGGCGCTCATCGGTTGGCTGCAGGAACGGGCTGCCCGCTTGAGCTACGTGCCCTCCCGGCGAGCCTCGCGGATCGGAGATCGCAAGAAGTGCATCGGTAAGCGTTTCAGTGTCTACCGCATTCTTAATCGCTTCAAGCTTCCGGCCTGTGGGCGATACCCCCCACTCTTTGAGAAGCTTTTGGCGATCTGAGGCTTTTTTTGTTCCGAGAAAGTGGATGTCTACGAAGACCGGAAGGTCCTTCTCGCCCTTAACGGCAATCATAGGCTCGGCGGCACGCATAACAGTGAAGCCCATGATCGTCTCATAAACCGAGCCGATCTGCTCAACATCAAGGGATCGATAGGAAAGGCGCTCCCGCACGTGCTCACCGCTGAACGAACGTGCTTCAACCGTCATCAATCCCTCGAGGATTCGAAGGATGGCACCATCGCGGATCGGAAGTACCCTTGCGGCTGACGGCGGCTCACCCTCGTCCCTCCTTTCGAGAAACGGAAAGACATTAGGATCGAACAACTTGCCGCCACGGGCGGTAATCCAGCCGGATGGATGACCGCCGTGGACCAGCCGGAACAGCGCAAGCAATCGTCCCCAACCGCCGACACGCTCGTCCATTGTATCGGGATTGAGTGCCCGATCCTCAATGAGCCGGGCGTAGAGGCCGCGGACGGAGTAGCTGGATTCGTAGATATCGACGGCTTCACCCACACGCTGCGTTGGCATCAATTCCCGGTCTTCGGCGTAGAGTAGGAACACCAGCCGCATTAATGTCGTGAGCAGCCCTTCATAGAGATGATGAGGGCGCGTCGCAGCGAGTTGCTCGATGCGTTCAGGATCGGCTGCGTGAAACGCGCGCAAAAGTTCGTGCAGGGCGCCGAGAACCTGTTCGGCCAACTGCGCGGATACTTTATTTTGCGCCTCACGAGACCGGGCAAGCAGTTTCGGAAGTCGTCGGCCCTCTGGCTCGGTGAAAAGCCGGGCGTGACCAAGTATAAGTTTGAGGCCACCAAGCATCGCGCGACCCGCGACGGTCCCGAGGCTTCTAAGTGGAAAGGAAAGCCATCCAGATGTCTCTCCGCGCGGCGCGTAGATAAGCCGCAAATGGGATCGGTCTACGAGCACTCCGATTGTGACGCCGCTTTCGCGGAGGAGGCGTTCGAATTGATGATGCGGCGTTGCATCCCAACGATCGAGGACGCCTCGCTTGTCGGCATCCAGGGCAGTGTGAAGTTTTACGAGAATCTGGAACGCGCCTTGATCGGCGCCGCCTAAATCCCTGACCGCCCAGTCAGGCGAGAGCATAACTTCATGCTCTGATATATAAGTGGCAATATTTTCGGGCAGGCTTGGGCCGCCCGGTGCGCCAGCGACGTATCGCGCCTCCCAGCCCAGGATTCGCTCAAAGAATAGCCATGGGTCTAGAAGCGCAGGATCGTCGGTGTCGGTCGTTAGCAGTTCCGCAACTGAAAGCGTGTCGACAGCCGTCTGGCGCGCCGGCGTCAGGTCCTCTTCCCGGATGACGTTGGGACCGATAACTAGCCCGACTGGCCCAATATGGTAGAGCCATTCAAGCTGCGGATCGATCGCCCCCTCAAACATTACAGTCATGATTGTTTCGGCCAAAGGTAGACGATGCCTATCGGCTCAAGCCGCTCAGCGCGGATCACGTACGATTCGATGACGCGCCTGGGCTCTTCGACGATTTCACGTTCGAGGCTTTCGAGGCGCCTCTGCCAATGGCGTCGATCGGCGTCCCGCTGACGGCGTTCGGCCGGATCGGATAGATCCAATTCAAATTGAGCCGTGTCCTTCAATGCAGCGCCCTTTTGAATCCTCTCGCGCTGCGCGGAGAGAAGGTCTTTCAAGGCTCGAGACTCGCGGACACCGATTTCAGTGAGGTCCTTCCTCGCAACTTCGGCGGCGACTTTCGCTCGCTGTTCGAGGGCAGGGCGCAGGTCGGTCAGGTCTTTTTGAACTCCAGCGAGGAGCCGGTCGACGATGCCTTTAGAAGGCACGGTTGCTGCTTTAAGTGCTTCCTCAAGCTCACCGAGCGTGGTTTGTTCGCCACTCCGGCCGAAGGCTCGTAATCCTTGACCCGCCCGCGCTGGCTCGCTCCATAACGCCGTGATGGGCAGTATCTCTTCGTGAAGACGAGCCGCCGCAGAGCCGAACATCGCCAAGCGCCCGACGAGTATGACGCGAGGTTGCGAGCCTGGCCCATAGATTACATTAGCCCGGTTCAAGCCTGCGCGGAAACCATGTGACACAAATCGAGATAAGAGCCGCCGCACCAATCGATGTTCAAGGTGAACATGCACCACATCATCTGCGTCCCGCCCATCCGGAAGAACCTGCGCCTCGAACGATATGGCTCTTACCGGATGCTTCGCGCGCCATTCGGCAAGTTCTCGCGGCTTCGGCGGCCGACCTTCGCGGAGTTCATCAAAAACGCCGTTCCAGGACGAGTCTTTGGCAAAAATCGGAAGCGTTGGATCGATCCTGAAAGCATCTCCGACCTCTAAGTTTGTAGCAGGTACGAGCGAAACTCCATCGCGTGCGAGTGCCGTTTCAAAAACAGCTCTCAGATCTTCAGATTTGATGCCGACTCGCTTTCTAGCTTGCTCAAGATCGCGATCCAGATCCTCAAGTTCTTTGGAAAGACGTTCCAGTCGCTTATCTTCTTCGTCGGCCATTTCGAAACGTGCTCGCTTTGCAGCGACGCTTCCATCCTCCGCCTCGATCTCGCTCGCAAGCAAGGCCGCGGAACGTCGCGAAATGCCTCCGCTGGTGAGCTTCCCATGGATTCGTTCCGCCAGCACTTGTCCGGAAGACCCAAGCTGGTTGCGAATAGTTTCGGTCTTGCGGACAAGCGCCGACAGAACTTGATCCTCGGCTCTCTGCGCATACACGAAGTAACGACAAGTCACAGTATCCGCGGGCTGGAGCTTGCGATCGATCCGGCCATTGCGCTGCTCTAGTCGAGAAGGGTTCCAGGGCAGATCAAAGTGAATGAGATCGTGGCAGCGCGTTTGAAGATTGATACCCTCGCGGGCTGCATCGGTACAAAGAAGCAGGCGGAGTGGCGCCTTCGCAGGATCAGCATTGAATGCGAGCTTTACCTCCTCGCGGCGTTTTTGTCCTGTAATGCCGGTAAAGGTTGCAATCCGTTTGGGACCGAGATCGGTGTCGGCGAACGCTTCGTTGAGACGCTTTTCGAGCCAAAGTCGCGTGTCCTCCCATTCGGTAAAGATAATGAGGCGTCGCTCGTTCCACCGGCCTGGCGAAGCCATCATGTTCTTTTCGATCCAATCAATAAGCCAACGCACGCGCTCGTCGGGTCTGCGTTCGTTGCGTCGCGCAATCGCGAGCATGGCTTCAACGCGGGTTATTGCTTCGTCGAAGCCGCGCGTCGTCAATCTGACGCTGGCGGTGGCGGCCTCAGCGACATCCTCTTCCTGCTTCTGTATCAGATCGAGAAGGCTATTCTCGTCGGCGCTTTCGTCGGTTTCGAGTTCGACTGGGGTGTCCGCCATAAGAGATGCTGCGGTTTGTGGCGCTGACTGATCGGCACGTTCACGCTGCCGTTTGAGCGTCTCGAGATGCTTCCGGAGGCTTCTGGAAAAGGCTGGGATAGAAGACAGCAATCGCTGTTGTAGACCGGACAAAACAAAGCGAGCGTTGGCGAGAGGCGTACCCTGCAAGCCCGTTTCGCACCATTCTCGATAATCATCGAGAAGACTCGAAAGCACCAGCTCAGGAGCGTCTTCGGGAAGACCTGACAAAATAATCGGCTCGATCTTTCGATTCGGAAATTTTGACACATTCAGTTTGATAAGGTCGCTCTTCAGGCGCCGCACCATAACGGGTTCCAGCTCTGCGGGTTCCACCGGAAATCCACGCGTGAAACGCTGCGGATCCAGTATTTCCAGAAGCGACGAAAAGCTGTTGGAGTGCCCGTTATGCGGCGTAGCCGATAGAAATAGTCGATGCTCAAATCGCTCGGCGAGACTTCGAATAGCCCTCGTAAACTGACTATCTGTCGCATATGCAACGCCGCTCGCGGGGGCTGCATGGTGAGCTTCGTCGAGGATAAGCATTGCTCGCGGACGAAAAGTACCAAAGAGCTGACTTAATCCATCGGAGTATGTTTCGTCGGCAATCAGGTTATGAGATATGATGAAGCGAGATCCAACCGCCCACGGATTTGCCGAGAATCCGTAATTTCGTCGGACCGTCGCCAAATAGTCTCGATCGATTATGGTGAATCCCAGGCCGAATTTTTGAGCGAGCTCGTCTTGCCATTGCGAGGTCATCGCCGCGGGGCAGGAGACTACGACGTAGTCTACACGCCTGCGAAGCAGCATTTCTCGCAGCACCAGGCCCGCCTCAACCGTCTTACCCAGACCAACGTCATCGGCAATTAACAGATTTACACGGGGGAGCTTAAGCGCCTTGGAGAGTGGCAAAAGCTGATACGGGTCAAGTCTGATACCAGCGCGGAATGGTGCCTGAAACAAACCGCGATCCGCCGCCGTAGCAGATCGCCATGTTACTGCTCTAAGATGAGCGGCGAACACCTCTGGATCGTCAGTTCCGCTTTGTCCGATCTGACTCCAAACTTCGTCTTCCACGCGTCGGACATCGATTTCTGCGTCAAGAACAGCTTGGAATCGCTCTCCCTGCGCGTCGTCATCTATGCACGCAAGATTCAGCGATGCAGGACCAACCGCGTCTGTTCGTTCCTGGATCGTTTCGACAACCCACTCTCGTCCACGGATCCGTATCAAGTCTCCCGGTTCAAGTTTACTGTTTGGTTCGAATTCCATGGCCGGGCGAATTTCCTCTTGGTACCGTCATCTTCTGGTTGAGCTTACGGTAATTGAAAGTTCAGAACTGTGCTAGCATGAACGCCCTTGCGGGCAGCAAGATGCTCGGCCAACAATGGCTCGGTGCCGGGCACGCGAATATCAACCAACGACCTTCGCGAAGATTCGTTAGGCTTAATCGTAATTGCACGGGGGGCGATTGCGGTGAGTTGCGCCGAAACACAGGTGTAACGATGGTGGGAAAAAACGCGCCGAACTATAACTTAAAGAGAAATCTGAAGATTGAGCACTTTGGAAAGATTAAGGCCAATAGTTTTGCTCTGGTTCAGCCCTACCTTGTGGCTATCTATCAGGATAAGTCGGGGCCGCGAGTGAAGACTGAGCAGGTTGGAACCGGGTTCCTCGTAAATAACAACGGTTGTGCAATTCTAATCACTGCAAAGCACGCTCTGTTTGGGCACGATGGCGACGAGGTGCCGAGCAAGAAATCCATCTTCGTTGGAGGATCGCTAAAAGCGCTACGATATCTCGCCGGCGGCGGGGTTGTTTGCGTTGACCAGCATGATCTCGCGGCTGTCCACGTTCAAGAATTCGGCCTAGAAAAATGTCTCCCCCTGGGTTGCTTGACAGACGCGCTGCCAAAGGTCGTAACTATCCACGGGCACCTGGCACGAGATTTTAAGCGTGACAAAAAGTTGGGGCTACTTCGCCCCGCGCCGCGCGTCTACACCAACTCTCGAATAGAGATAGAGCCTGGATATGTAGCGCTTAGGTACCCCAATGGTCGAAATCGAAACACTGACAGCGGCAAAAAGGTCATGGCGCCCCGCCCCAGCGGAATGTCTGGATGTCCAATGTTGGACAGCGATGGGTTAGCCGAAAATAAACTCAGTATAGTTGGCGTTTTCACGGATTACCGTCGAGAACGTGGGATCGCATTCGGCGAAGCTGCAACCAGAGTCCTCGCATTGCTCGATGGCCGCCCCTAATTTGTCGTGGATTTCGCTTTAGGCTGTTTAGCGAACGAGGCTTCACTGGACAGTCCCGCGACGATCGCGCCGACCGACCAGCGCCGCACGCCCCAACGAGATACGCGGGCAGATCAGCGCGCTCTAAATCGCGATGACACTGCGTGCGCGGGCGGCCAAGGCAAATCTATAGCGAACTACCCAGAGCGATTGCATCACCGAACGCGAGACATCGCCCGAGTGGGGACCAACCGAATTGGAATGCAAGAGTTTCTGCTAGCTATCTGCTAGCTAGGCAAAGGCAGCCCCCTTGCGGGGAACTGCTAACACCTTGAAAAATCTGGAGCGGGCGAAGGGATTCGAACCCTCGACCCCGACCTTGGCAAGGTCGTGGTCCTGTTTCAACTCGTTGCCGAGCACACTAGATTGCGCCGAAACAATCAGTATAAAAGGCCTTCGTAGGGCAGGCTCGACGGCCGCTCGTGTCCACCAAATGGCCACTAAAACAGGAGGCCAACCCTAGCTAAGTCATTGATTTGCGGGCGTAGTTCAATGGTAGAACGGCAGCTTCCCAAGCTTTTTTGCCCCTGTCAAAAACCGATCTTGTCAATCCACCGCTTGAGCAGGGGCACGGGAAAGCCTTCGCCGTAGCCCTCCGCTACTGTCTCCTTTTCATGGCCTAGAATTGCCCAACGGCAATCTTCGGGGCAACCGGCAGCCCGCAGACGGTCCTGCGCCCGATGGCGCAGTGAATGGACCACCTTGCGACGGTCGCCGATACCTACGCCGTTCAAAAACCGGTTGAGGCGTTTCGACGCCGCGCGCGGGCCGCCGGGGAAAAGCGGCCCCTCTATCTTGCGCGGGAGGAACGGGAGCACGGCGGCCGGAAGCGGAACGCGGCGAAGCGACTGCGATGTTTTGCTACCGACGATGATATAACGGCATCCGCGCTCTTTCATTTCGCCGTCGATCTCAAATGCTTCTGACAACCTCATGCCGGTGGCCGCGAGCACGCGGAATAGCAGTTGGTCGCGTTCGTCGAGCCGGTCAAGGTTCTGCTTCACGTTCCGGATATCGGTTTCGCTCAGCGGCAGTCGCCGTTGCTTATCGTCGCGTTCCGGCACGATGCTGCTAAACGGATTGAATTTAAGTGTCGCCTCATCAATTGCCAGATTGGCGGCCGCAGTCAGCCATCCGATCTTTTTCTGAATGGTCGCGCTCTTTAGGTTCTGCTTCTCGTAATAATCAACGAGCTTGCGGCCGTCATCCCTGCTTGCATCTTTCAACGGTTTGCCATTGGTGAGTTGCTTGTAAAGCGCCCACACCGCACGAGCTTCGCGCTCGTAATAGCCAGTGATGTTTTTGTGCTTCAAATAGGTTTCGATCAGAGCATCGTCCGGGCTGGTTGCTGTTCGCTGGCGTTGCTCTTCGCGGCGCACGATTGCCTTTTGCTCACGCAACGGGGCTAGCGCAACCGCGAACTCGCCATTCGGTTCTTTCCGCACGATAGCGCCATTGTGATTGAGAAATATCAGTTCGCGGTCATCCGCAACAATTCGCTCGCCGTCTGGCGTGATGTGTTCCTGCCCCGGTGCGAACCGATGAAGCCAAGTGACCTGAACACCCGGCCTCGCCTCGAAGAGCCGCACCTTGTGATCCTGTATGTAAGGCAACGCTAGGATTTCGGCTTGGGCGCGGTCTGACGTGCCGAGCGACTTTTCAACCCGCTCCCCGCCCGGATACTGCAACTTGATTTGCCAGTTGCGCGAACCATTGCGGAGAAAAAGGTAGTCGATTTTGCGGGTCATAAAATCCACCGTTAGCGGCAGTGCTTAGCGGCAGGGTTTAGCGGCAGTCTTAGCGGCAGTAAAATGCTTTTCGTTGCAATGGTTTACGATAGCTTTGGACCCGGCCAAACTCCCTCCCCTAGGGAGCGCCACTTAGTACTCATCTGCGAACCCGGAGTGGACCCGTTCCGGCTGGCCAGGACCGATCGGCCTTCAGCGAGTTTAGGCGATCCTTCAGGACGTCGTCCATTTCTGTCATGCCATCCTCAACCAGCCGATAGAGCCGCTTGAGCTTATCACCGGCGTCGGTGACCTCGCGCTGCAAGGCAGTAACGCGGGCATTTATCGAGTCCTGCGGTTCGATGATCGCGGGAACCGCTGGCGTGACGACCTCTTCGTCAGGCTTCCATTTTCCGGTGCGGGATGACATCCGGTTGAACTTCCACTCACCCCCTTTGGGTGTGATGACACTGATGAGATAGGTGGAAGCCGTATGGAGTTCGCGTCAAGAACTATCTAATCGCGAACTGAGTGGCAAACGGTAGAAAACGATCCAGTCTCCTGCGCGACGGGTTAGCTTTTTTCGAAGAGCTTGCGGTTTCGAATTCGAACAGGAGAAGCACCATCATAATTGGCCAGTTTGTAGCCTTCGATCGCAGAATGACGACCATGAAATGACCGCTGCTGGCGCAAAGCGGACATTTCGCAGCGCGTGCGGCGGACTAACCCAACGGGCCCGCGCAACGCGCGGCCCGATGACAGGCCGGCGCAATCCGCCGGCATGCGCGCCTAAACGCTGTGGCGCGCCATTACCGGGTGCTGCTTGCTAACTACTGCCAACGTGTCCGACGACCAGCTTGCGACCGTCGCTTCGGTACGATAGCGCGGGAGATGATCCTCGAGCGAGTAGAAAACGCACAGCGCGAGGCTGGCCCAGACCGCCGCACTGAAATAAAGCGACATCCAGGCAATCTCGTCCTTCCACTCAGCAAGGTCGTGCGTCACGACCCAACGCGTGCTCACGTCACGGAGACCCTCGAGAGGTCTCAAAAGCCTGCTGCCATCGGCAACCTCGGCCCGCCATCGGCTCAGGTACATCGGGACGTCGATGGTCATGAGAAACGCCAGATAGCCTGCAATCCCGATGATCGCGATGG
>Ga0209117_1000315_pt1 | contig 23822 bp, 25 predicted proteins | sample BlaSpr_A8_OM2_M2_FD_187978 | JGI IMG/M metagenome (GOLD analysis project Ga0209117, IMG submission 187978) | Forest soil microbial communities from Thunder Bay, Ontario, Canada - Black Spruce, Ontario site 2_A8_OM2_M2 (SPAdes) (version 2) | ecosystem: Environmental > Terrestrial > Soil > Boreal... | reverse complement strand
CGCACCCAGTCCGCGATTCCACCGCACGAACGGCAACAGGTAATAGACGCCGAGGCAAAACGCCATCAGGCCCCATTTGATGCGGCGGAATGTTCCGTGCACGCTCTGCGGATAGACCTTCTTACGGGCCATATAGAGCGGCCCGTAATCGTCATGATCCATATCAATCGGGAGTACGGGCTTGTTCACGGGGACTCATCTCGCATTTGCGGCTGAGCCTAGGCTCAACTTCAGACGCGCAGTTGATCCAGCTCAAACGATACCCAGGATATTCCTTGCCCGCCCCGGGTCACTTCCCGCCACCGAGGGAGTGAACATATACCGCCATTGCCTTGATCGTGGAGGGATCGAGACGGCCCTCCCATGCGGGCATGACGCCCGCACGGCCGTTGCTGATGGTTTCGACCAGAGTTGCTTCGTCGGAACCATAGAGCCAGATCTTGTCCGTGAGGTTCGGCGCGCCGAGTTCCTGATTGCCCTTGCCGGCGTCGCCGTGACACACCGCGCAGTTTTCCGCGAAGATTTTTGCTCCCGCACTCGCATCGTATCCCTGGCTGGTCGACAAGCCCGACAACGACCGAACGTAGTTGGCGACCGTGACGATTTGGTCGCCTTTCAGAACCCCTTCCTTGCCGAAGGCAAGCATCGCGCCTTCGTGGGTTTTCGCATGCCCTGAGCGTGCGCCGAACTGGATCGTCTGCATGATCTGGTCGAGCGTGCCGCCCCACAGCCAGTCGTCATCGTTCAGGTTGGGATAACCCTTTGCGCCAGCGCCGCCGCTGCCATGACACGGCGCGCAATTGTCGCCAAACACCGTCTTGCCGCGGGCGCGCGCGAGAGCGAGCAATGCCGGGTCTTTCTCGATATCCGCAAGCGGGGCCGCGCCAAGCGCGACCATTTTGTCGCCGCGTATTTTTTCCAGATTTGCAAGCTCCACGGCAACGTCCGCCCGGGACGAGTAGTGCAAGATGCCGGTGGTGTTGCTCCACAGCATCGGCCACGCCGGATACACGATCCAGTATCCGAAAGCCCAGACGATGCATGCGTAGAAGGTGATGACCCACCAGCGCGGCAGCGGTGTATTCAATTCCTTGATGCCGTCCCACTCGTGACCTGTGGTCGTTTTGCCCGAAACGTGGTCGAGGTCGCTGTGCTCAGTCATGATCTTTTCATTCCTCCCGCAACGGCATTCTCGACGCCTCGTCGAAAGCTCTCTGGTTGCGAGGCCAAAGCGCGTAGGTCACGATTGCGAGAAAAATTCCGACGAAGATCGGCGTCCAGAGGGTCGCAACAAAATCCGATGTAAAATTCTGGACCGTCAGGATTGCACTCATCGTTCTGCCTTCTCAGCGAAGATTTGCTTTTTCGTTGTAAAGTTTGAAATCGACCAACGTGCCGAGCATCTGCAGGTACGCGATCAGCGCATCCATTTCGGTAGGCATTCCTGGCTTGCCGTCGAAATTGCGCGCGACCGCCTTCGGATAGCGTTTTGCAAACGCATCCACCCCGGGATTGTCCGGATCGGCCTGCGCCTTCAGATCGGCGACTGCGTTGGCAATCTGATCATCCGTATAGGGCACGCCGACAGTGCGATTGGTCCGCAAATGGTCTGCGATCGTGGTGGCATCGACTTCCGTCTCGGCCAGGAACGGATATCCGGGCATCACCGACTGGGGAACGATCGCCCGCGGATTCGTCAGATGCGTGACATGCCAGTCGTCGGAATATTTGGCGCCGACCCGCGCAAGATCGGGCCCGGTTCGCTTCGATCCCCATTGGAACGGGTGGTCGTACATGCTCTCAGCTGCAAGCGAGAAATGACCGTAACGCTCGACCTCATCCCGCAATGGCCGGATCATCTGCGAATGGCAGAGGTAGCATCCCTCGCGGACGTAGATGTTGCGGCCGGTCAGCTCCAACGGAGTGTATGGCCTGATGCCATCGACCACCTCGATCGTGCTCTTCAGGTAGAACAGCGGGGTAATCTCGACCAGACCGCCGATCGCGATCACCGCGAGAATCCCGACGATCAGGATGATCGAATTCTTTTCGAAAATGTGGTGTCGGGTCCAGAATGACATTTAATCGCTCCTCATTCCGCCGGCTGAAGAGCGACCGATGACTGCACTTCCGCCTCGCCGACGCGCACCGTCATCCAGAGATTGTACGCCATGATCAGTGAGCCGATCAGGAACAGCGCTCCACCTGCGGCGCGGATGATGTAGAACGGATGCATCGCTTCTACGGTCTCGATGAAGGAATATTCGAGGAAGCCGAGCGACGTATAGGCACGCCACATCAGGCCCTGCAAAATCCCGGATACCCACATCGCAGAGATGTAGAGAACGATTCCGATCGTCGCGATCCAGAAATGCCAGTTAACGAGCTTGAGACTGTAAAGTCCCTTGCGATCCCACAACCAGGGCACCAGGCAATACAGCGCGCCGAACGAGACAAATCCGACCCAGCCCAACGCGCCGGAATGAACGTGACCGATGGTCCAGTCGGTGTAGTGGCTGAGCGAATTCACCACCTTGATCGACATCATCGGACCTTCGAAGGTCGACATTCCGTAGAAGGCGACCGACACCACAAGCATGCGCAGCACCGGATCGGTGCGAAGCTTGTCCCAGGCGCCCGACAACGTCATCAACCCGTTGATCATGCCACCCCACGACGGCATCCAGAGCATGATGGAGAAGGTCATGCCGAGGGTCTGTGCCCAGTCCGGAAGCGCGGTGTAGTGCAGATGATGCGGGCCTGCCCAGATGTAGAGAAAGATCAAGGCCCAGAAGTGGATGATCGACAGGCGGTACGAATAGATCGGCCGCTCGGCGCGCTTTGGAATGAAATAATACATGATGGCGAGGAAGCCGGCGGTGAGGAAAAACCCGACCGCGTTGTGGCCGTACCACCACTGGAACATCGCATCCTGAACGCCGCCCCAGAGGATGTAGGATTTTGAGCCAAACACCGACACCGGTATTGCGGCATTATTTCCGAGGTGGAGGACGGCGATAGTAACGATGAAGGCAAGGTAAAACCAGTTCGCGACGAAGATATGCGGTTCCTTGCGCTTTACCAAAGTCATCAGGAACACCAGCAGATATGTCACCCAGACAATCGTCAGCCATAGATCGGCATACCATTCGGGCTCGGCGTATTCCTTCGATTGCGTTACCCCGAGAAGGTCGCCGGTGCCCGCAAGGAGAATGAAAAAGTTATAGCCGAGGACGACAAACCATGGCGCCAGATCGCCGGCGAGTCGCACCCGACAAGTCTTTTGAACGACATAGAACGATGTCGCGAGAAGAACATTGCCGCCGAACGCAAAGATCACGGCCGACGTATGCAGCGGCCGCAGCCGGCCAAAACTCGTCCACGGCAGATCGAAATTGAGCGCCGGCCACGCCAGCTGGCAAGCGATCAATAGTCCCACGGTAAATCCGGCGATTCCCCAGAATACCGCCACGATCGCCGAGAACTTGATCGGGCCCAGATTGTAGTTGGGCCGGCCGTTGATCTCCTGGGCCGGCAGCGACGATGGTCGGTCGAAATACCGGTTAAGGATCGCAAAGGCCGCCGCAAGGCTTGCAGCTGCGCCGAGAGAGGCGTGAAACGCGAATGGAGCATCGAGGGCTTTTGCCGCGGCGATCAGGCAGAGAAAGGCGGTCACCACAAACAATGCCGTCAAGCCACTTTCACCTGTTGTCATGGATTTTGAGTTAGGGGCCTGCCTCATCCGGATACTCTCTTAGGGACACGGATCAAACAACCACGGCCGCGCTCGGCGTGATTTGATCGAGATCAAACTTCATCTGGAACGTCGTTGCTGAATCGGTCGGTCCGAGCGCGAAACGTTGCTCGCGGACCGCCGGTACGGGCGCGATCAGAAGCTGCGGCGCTTTCGATTGCGGCGGCCCGGTTCCTGGCGCATCGACCCCGACTGCAAATCGCCCCAGACCAGCACACCGGCAAAGATTACAAACATGGCCACCACGGCTGCGAAAACCAGAATCGAATCAACGGGCATAGCAACCTCCTTTGGATTTCGAGGCAGTATGCCGAATTGACAGGGACGGTCTTTGATGCGGATCAAACTCCTGGACCAACCGAGAGCGCGGCCAGTGATCACATCACGCTGCGGCCAGGGCTTCCGCGCGCTTCGGGTCCAGCAGGCAGACGCATCCCGGCATGATTTCGATCACGCCGTCGCGTTCAAGCTTGGTGAAGGTCCGGCTCACCGTTTCAATGGTGAGGCCGAGGTAATCCGCGATGTCCTGACGGCTCATCGGCAAGAGCACCGTCTTTGATGGGCCCCTGAGTTGAACCAACCGATCGCGCCAGCCGATCAAAAAAGCCGCGACTTTTTCCTCGGCGGAACGGCGCCCGAGCAGAACCATGTGGTCCTGAGCCTGGCTCAGTTCGCGAACCACCAATTCAATAATGCGGCGCAAGAGATGCGGTTTATCCTCGATGAACCGGGCGAAGGTAGTCCTGGAGAACCGACAAACCGCGACAGGTCCGATCGCGTCGCCGGAGAAGCAGTGACGTGTCGAAGTCGCCATTCCCAGAAAATCGCCGGGCAACGCAAATCCCACGATCTGCCGGCGACCGTCGGGCAGCAGCTTGTAAAGGCGCATGACGCCCTCGAGCAGATTGTAAAATGATGTCGTCATCTCCTCTTGTGCGAACACCATCTCGCGCGACGCGAAATGGACATGGCGGCCCAGATGCCCCAGTTCCCGCAGTTCCACCTTATCAAGCGCTGCACAGACGCTGGACCCGCGCACCGAGCAATCAATACAGGGCTGCCCGTTTGGCTCGCCCGCAATCAGGGAAATCTTCATGCATCGCTCCAGGACCGGGCTGCAGGCGTCTCGTGCGCTGACCCCTGCGGATCGATTGCATCTTAGCCAATCGCCCGCATGCCGGTTGATCCAGATCAAGTACGACCCTCTTGGGCGCCCTATCCTGCCGCTATAGCCGAATTTTGAAGAAACCGGTCCGCAATGCTGCGATTTGCCCTGCGCCAAACCATCGTTACGCTGATGCTGATAACACCGGCTCTGGCCGCGTCGCCTGCCGAGCAGCGCGGCAAGACGTTCGCGCTAACCAATTGCGCGCGGTGCCACTCCATCGATCGAGTGACTCAAAGTCCGCTCAAGATCGCACCCCCATTCCGAACCCTACATCTGCGTTATCCGGTAGAAACCCTCGGCGAGGCTTTGGCCGAGGGCATCGAGACCGGTCATCCGACAATGCCGGCGTTCCAGCTCGATCCTGACCAGATTCATGACCTGCTGTCATATCTGAAAAGCCTCGAATAGCACCGCGGCATGTCCAGCAAAATTACCATCATTCAGGGGCATCCGGATTCCTCGCGTCATCATCTTTGTCATGCACTGGCCGACGCCTATGCCGACGCGGCGGCGCAGGCCGGTCACAGCGTCGTCCGCGTTGAGATTGCGGGCATCGAATTCCCGCTGTTGCGAACCCAGGAGGAATTCAACTCAGGTAGTCCACCGACTTCTCTCAAGCCTGCGGTCGACGCTATCGTTGCGGCGGATCATATTGTTTTGATCTTTCCGTTATGGCTCGGCACCATGCCCGCATTGGTCAAGGGATTTCTTGAACAGGTGATGCGTCACGGAGTGGCCTTTTCCTACGAGAAACACGGAGCCAAAAAACTGCTGGCCGGCCGCTCGGCGCATATCGTCGTCACGATGGGGATGCCGGCCTGGCTGTACCAGACCTTCTTTTGCAGCCATGGCATTCGCGGGCTGCGCCGAAGCGTATTCAAGTTTGTCGGCTTCTCGCCGGTCCGGGCCACGATGTTCGGCATGATCGAGAACGCGTCCGACGCGACGAAATCCCGCTGGTTAGGCACTATGCGCAGGAATGGCGCGAAAGCGCGCTAACGCCGAACTGGCGTCCTCCACAAGCCCTGCCGCACCTACAGGGCCTGCACGGTCCAAGCGATCATTTCCTTCGCAATTCGACCGAACGCATCGTTGAAGGCGGCGACGGCTGCCGGCGGCTCGACCTTGTCGAATTTCTGGCTATCCTCGAACAAGCGCGATGCGATGACTTTTCCGTTTCTGTCGACAATCCTCGCCGACAATCCAATCTCGGCCGCTGGCTCTGATTCCGTCGCAATCCGGAACCGCCTGACATCGATCAGAAGCTGAAAGTCGGTCTGTCCGATGTCTGCAACGCGTAACGGAGCGTGCGCAATATCGTAATTCTCAAAGCTCTCGATCAATCTGGCCTGCAGCAGCTTCGGAACGCTGTCGGCCCAGAGAAAATCCGCGAAACCCGGATAGTCCTTGACCGGCGAGAACAGCATCCGCTGCGTCTCGAGCATCGCAACCGCCGTCGGCTCCGGAATGGCCAATTGTGCCTTGATGGCCCTGCTCGCCGGCCCGAGATTTTGCGGGGCGTGCAAATCGTAAGTCATTTTTTGCGCCGGCGAGCCACCACCCGTCATCTTTTCAAGCCCCGCGACAATGCTGTCGAGTTTGCCGGTGTTTCGCGCCAAGCCCTCGGAGAAAACCTGCAGATTGGCAATCGTGCTCTTCAAGGGCTCCGCATTTTCGGCAAGCACCGAATCGACCCGCCGCAGGGCTTCGCGGGCGGCCTGCGTCATGCCCTGGCCGGCCCCAGGTTCGGCGATCAGCGTCGGCACCTCGCCGGAATTCACCAGCAGCATGCCGCCTTCCAGCGCGATCACGGGAACCCCGGTCAGACCCTGAAATTCCAGACCGACCTTGGTGTCCGATCGCACCGGCGTCGTCGAGGATACCGAGATCGTCGCATTGACCCGGCGCGGGCTGTCCGGAGCGAGGCCGAGATCCGTCACCTCGCCAACGCGGATTCCATTGAACAGCACGGCAGCGCCGACCAGCAACCCGGGCACCGAGCCATCGAACTGGACGTGATAGGTCGCGCGCGGACCGAGGCCCCCGGTATTGTGAAGCCAGTACACGAAGCCGAACACGGCGGCGATGGCCGCCAGCACAAAGGCGCCGACAACGACGAAAGGAGCGCGGGTTTCCATCTCTCAACTCGCTTTGGGTTGCAGCATCTGGGAGCGCTTGCCGTGAAAATAGGCCCGTACCCAGGGATGCTCGGATTGAAGCAGTTCGCGCATCGGTCCGATGGCGACGATCTTGCCGTCCGCCAGCGCCGCGACGCGATCGCAGACGGTATTCAGGCTGGCGAGGTCATGGGTGACCATGAACACCGTCAGCCCCAGTGTTTTCTGCAATGTCTTGATCAGGGCGTCGAAATCTCCAGCCGCAATCGGGTCCAGACCCGAGGTCGGTTCGTCGAGAAACACGATCGCGGGATCGAGCGCGAGCGCGCGGGCCAGCGCCACACGTTTCGTCATGCCGCCGGACAATTCGGAAGGAAATTTGTCGCCATCTTCCGGCGCCAGCCCGACCATTTCGAGCTTGGCGGTGGAAATCTCGTCCATCAAATTATCGGACAGCACGAGATTTTCGCGTAAGGGAAATTGGATATTCTGACGAACGGTGAGCGATGAAAACAACGCGCCCTGCTGGAACAGGATGCCCCATCTCCCCGCGGCACTCTGAGTGTTGCGATCGTGGGTGTCGCCGATCGCCGCGCCCATGACCTCGATTTCTCCGCCCTGGCGCGGGATCAGCCCGATAATGGTTCGCATCAGGACCGATTTGCCGCCGCCGGAAGCGCCCACCAGTCCGAGGATCTCGCCCTTTCGGACATCCAGCGACAGATGATCAATCACGACATGCCGGCCGAACCCGACCACAAGGTCATGGACGCGAATAGCGAATTGTGGGGCCGCTTCCCGCATCGCTACATCCCGATCGATGCGAAGAAGACTGCAAACAGCCCGTCGAGCACGATCACCAGGAAAATCGACTTCACCACCGAGGTCGTCGTCTGCTTACCGAGCGATTCGGCGCTTCCCTTCACCCGAAGGCCCTCGCTGCAGGCGACGATGCCGATCACCAGCGCCATGAACGGCGCCTTGATAATGCCGACCTCGAAATGGGTGACGGACACGGCATCACGCAGCCGCGCAATGAAGATTGCCGGGCCCATGCCGCCATAGAACCAGGCCACCAGACCGCCGCCGTAGAGCGCCGCCATAGAACCGATGAAGCTCAGGATCGGGAGCGCGCAAACTAGCGCGATAACGCGGGGCAGGATCAGGACTTCGACGGGGTCAAGGCCCATGGTCGACAAAGCGTCGATTTCCTCGCGCATCTTCATCGAGCCAAGCTCGGCGGTGTAAGCGCTCCCTGACCGGCCGGCGACCATGATCGCGACGATCAACACACCGAGCTCGCGCAGCACCAGAATGCCGACCATGTCGACGACATAGGAATCGGCGCCGAACTTGCGGAAATGGAAGATGCCCTGCTGCGCGATGATCGCGCCGATCAGGAAAGTGATCAGCACGACAATCGGTATCGCCTGCCAGCCGACCCGGTACAACTGATAGACCAGAGATGTCAGCCGCAGCGATCTCGGCCTGCGCAGCACGCCGAAGATGGCGATGAAAAGCGAACCCAGCATCTGCAGGAACACGGCCAAGTCTTCCGTCGCACTCACCGCAGAGCGTCCGATGTCGTTCACTTTAACCACGACCGGGTTCTGCGCAGGCGCAGGCGCCGGATTGTGACGATTGACCTGGCGGACTTCTTCGATCAGACCGGCATAATTGTCGGCAACGCCGACGACCTCAGTGCGATGACCGGCTGATGTTGCCCGCCGCGACATTTTCTCGAGCAGCCAAGCCCCCAGCGTGTCGAGTTCACGCACCTCGGCCATATCCATCTTCACGGTCTTCGACCGATCAAGCGCCGGCGTGACGGCGTCGGAGAGTGCTTCGAGGGTCGTCACATTGGCCGCCGTCCAGGATCCACCTGGGCGCAGCTCAAGCACATCGCCTGACGGCGTGGCCGTTAACAGTGATGGGGTGGCCAAGACCGTGTTCCTTTCAATGGGAATGCTTTAAGCCCCGGGGCGACAACCAAATTGACCTGCCTCAAAGCAGAAAACGACTCGCGCTGCGCTGTTGACGCAAATCAATAACTATGCCGTTCGCTCGCTTAAAATTGAACTCGCATGGAATTCCGGCTGGATTATGCAACAAAGGCAAATCGGATGTTCGACTCAAGCGAGCTGACAAACGAGCTGCAGGCACTTAAGGGCGACGTGGTGCGCCTGCTGAGCACTGCCAGCGACGGAATTTACGACGCCTCGAAGAACCGTGCCGAGGCGCTCGCCGATCAGATCAAGACAGCGCTGAACGAGCTCGGCGAGACCCTGAGCGAGCAGGAAGATCACGTCGAACACCTCATATCGGATCGTCCGATCACCTCGCTCGCTTCCGCTTTCGCGCTTGGCGTGGTTGTCGGCTTCATGTTGCGGAGACACTGAGGTGAACACCGAGAACGTCGTCAAAAACCTGCGTGTGTTCTGGCGCACCGACAGGATTATCGCCGATATCCGGATGCGGCATCTGCTTGTTGGCTTGGGCTTGCGGGCGTTTGCGGCGCTGATCGCGGCGATCGGCCTGTTGATGCTGGAGCTATCGGCCTATTTCGCACTGGTCCAAATCTGGAGCGCGATTTCGGCGGCGGCCATTCTTGGCGCGCTCAACTTCCTGATCGCCGCGATTCTCTTCGCCATCGCAGCAAGGACGCCAACGGGTCGTGAACTCGAGCTCGCCAGTGAAATCCACGGTTCCTCGGTCGATGCGCTGCAGCTTGAGGCGCGAGCGCTGCAATCGCAGCTGTCCGGAATGATCCACCATCCGTTGAACGGAATCTTGCCTCTGCTGATCGTTCCGCTGATCACGATCATCATCAAGAGCCTGAAGAAGCCGGCAGCAGCCACGGCCCCCGCGGCGACGGCTGCAGAAGGGCAGAAATGATCCGGGTCACGGCTTTGGCCTCACGCCCATAAACTAAGGAGCGATACCAACATGCAAAACGCCCATCCCAAACCGATCCTGAATACGTCCCTTCCGGCGCAGTTCCGGCAGATCCGTATCGAGCTTGCGCGCGAACTTGGTCACCCCGAAGGCGACACCGATGTCGCCTATGTCATTGTCGCCCCACTCGATGCCGACGACCGGATCGATCCGATGCTCTGGCGGGAGCATCGCGAGGCATGCCGGATCGCAAGATTGCGACCGGACGAGCAAGACGCCCATGGTTATCTCATTCACCGTCCAGGCGGCGGCTGGGCATTCCACTACGATGCCGGCGCCGATATGCCGGACGAGGTCGGGTTTCACTTCGCGGACGAACGTTTCGTCTCCGGCGATTATGTCTCGATCAATGAGGGCGGCAAAATGCACACCTACCGCGTCGCATCGGTATCGCACCTCTAGCGCAACCAGTCGCTACGGACGACCCGCACCCATGCGGACGCCGTGCGCTTCCCCAGTTCGCTGTGGAAACGACTTTGATGAATATCAAAATGACGACCGAAGGCCGACCTATAGTCGGCGGGACAAGGAGAGGCCTATGCGTTTCTATTTCGACATAAGCGACAGACTTCCCATCCGCGATGAGGTTGGTCGTGACTTCAAACTTGTTTCGGAGGCCGTTGTGTACTCAAAATACCTGGCTGCCGACCTACGGTGCCTAGAACCCGATATCAGGCCCCAGCTGTCTATTCAGGTAATCGGTGAAGGCTATGAGCAGATCCACGAGGAAGCCGTTTTCTCTTAAATATCGGTTCAAAGCGTGAGCTTCACGTCGCATATATCGTGCTCGACGGGATCCGCCTTCACCTCGAAACCGAGACTCCGGCACATTTCCAGCATCACGGTGTTTTCCTGGAGGACATCGCCTGAGATAGCTTTGAGTCCTTCGGACTTCGCGTATTCGATGATCAGCTGCATCAATGCCCAGCCCAACCCCCTGCCCTTGAGATCGGATCGGAGCAGGATGGCGTATTCACCGGTCTCATAGATCGAATCAGAGTGTATCCGAACCACGCCAACCATCTCGTTGGTGGGTTCGTCAAACGCGACAAAGGCCATCGCGCGGGCGTAGTCGAGCTGGGTCAGCCGGGCGACGAACTCGTGGGTAAACTCCTTCATTGGCGCGAAGAACCGAAGCCGCAGATCCTGGCTGGTGACGTGCCGCAAAAATTCATGGATCAGCGGTTCGTCCTCGGGGCGGATCGGGCGCACAAAAACCCGCCAGCCGTCCTTCATCACGAGGTGCCGCTGCCATTGCGAGGGATACGGCCGCACCGCGAAGTTGGCAGGGTCTGAGCCTGCGAACTTTCGCGCCACTTGGCCGACGGCGATGCGTGCATCGACCGCCAGTAATCCGACCTCATCCGCCAATAACGGATTGATGTCCAATTCGCGAATTTCCGGAATGTCCGCAGCCATCTGCGCCAGCTTGACCAGGACCATCGCGACGGAGTCCTCTTTGACCGCAGGCACGTCCCGGTAGGCGCGCAGCAGTCGCGAGACGCGCGTGCGCTCGATGAGGTCGCGAGCCAGTTGAAGATCGAGCGGCGGGAGCGCCAGCGCCTTGTCATCGATAATCTCGACCGCCGTACCGCCGCGGCCGAACACAATGACGGTGCCAAAGGTCGGATCGTCGGCGAGCCCCAGTATCAGCTCGCGCGCCTTGGGACGGACCACCATCGCCTGCACAATGACGCCGGAAATCCGCGCCTCCGGGCGCAGCGCCTTCGCCCGCGCCAGGATATCGGCCGTCGCCGAGCGCACGGCGTCGGCGCTGGTGAGATTGAGTACGATGCCACCGACGTCGGATTTGTGAACGATGTCGCGCGACATGATCTTCAGCACCACGGTCGCGCCTTGCGCGAACAGCACTGATGCGTGAGCGACGGCTTGCTCGGCATCGGCCGCCGCAAAGGTCGGCACCATCGGGATCTCATAGGCCTCAAGCAGCTGATTGATCTCGACCGGATCGAGCCATTGGCGGCCATCGGCTACCGCCGCGGCAACGATTTTTCGCGCCGCTTCGGTATCGGGCGCAAATTCGCTGGGCATGGCCGGCGGAACCTGCGCCAGCGTCTCCACGACCTCCCGATGCCTTACCAGATGCATAAAGCCTCGTACCGCATCGTCTTCGGTGGGGTAGTTGGGAATGCCTGAGCTGCTCAGCACATCGATAATCTTCTGGTCCGCCCCGACCCAAACCGCGAGCACCGGCTTGGCCGAGCCACGGCGCTGCAGGCGGTACTGGCTGACCAAATCGGTTACGGTAGCGGCGATGTCGCCGGCCGGTGTGATAGCGGTCTGAACGTTCATCACCAGGATCGCATCGTTGCTGGGATCGGCCAGCAATACCTCGAGCGCTGCCGCATAACGCGCGGCGTCGGCGTCGCCAACGATATCGACAGGATTTGACCTGGACCATGTCCGCGGCAAGACCGCGTTGAGCCTCTCGCGGGTAGCAGGCGTGATCGCGGCGGGAATTCCCCCGAGCTCGACCAGCCGATCGACCGCGAGAACACCGATACCGCCGCCATTGGTCAGAATCGCCAGCCGCTTTCCCGAAGGCTGTTCGACACGCCCCAGCGTCTCGGCGCAGTCGAACAATTCGCGAAGATCGGACACCCGCAGGATCCCGGCGCGGCGGAACGCGGCGTCATAGACTGCGTCCGATCCGGCCAGCGCGCCGGTGTGGGTCGCCGCAGCTTTCGCCCCTTGTGCCATGCGGCCTGATTTGACCACGACGACGGGTTTGATCCTTGCGGCGGCACGCGCCGCGGACATGAACTTGCGGGCGTCCTTGATCGCTTCGACATAGAGCAGGATCGCCCGGGTCTTGCGATCAAGCGCGAAGTAATCAAGCAGGTCGGCGATATCGACGTCGAGCTGGTCGCCAATGGAAACGATTCCGGAAAATCCTACCCCGCGCTGCGCCGCCCAATCGACCATGCCCGCGGCAATGGCGCCCGACTGAGAGATCAGCGCCAGATTTCCCGCACATGGCATATGCGCGGCGAAACTTGCGTTGAGGGTCACGCCGGGCATCATGATGCCAAGGCAATTCGGCCCGATCAGCCTCATTCCATATTTTTGCGCGGCGCGTTCGGTGGCCTCAGCCAGCGACCCCGCGCCGTGGCCAAGGCCTGCGGTGATGATGAGTGCGCCCGCCGCGCCCCGCTTTCCTGCCTCATCGATGAGACCTGCGACTACCGTTGCCGGTGCAGTAATCACCACGAGTTCGGGCACAAACGGCAACTTGTCGAGGCTACCGACGGAGGAAACGCCATCGATCTCGGCATAACGCGGATTCACAAGTGCAAATTCGCCTTGGAATTTCGCCTTAAGAATATTCCCGAGAATGGCCCGCCCGACGGAGCCGCGGCGCGGGCTCGCGCCTACGAGCGCGACTGAGCGCGGCGAAAGCAGATTTTTCAGACGATAGGTCGACATCAGTTCAATAACCCGACTGGAGCCGGCCTGGATGTGATGAATTTTGGTATGTTCTGCTCGCGACCGGGCCGCCTAACGCGACATCATGACCCAGCATGGTGGCCGCCCGATGACAGTCTTGGTCGCGCCACCCCAGACGATTTCGTTCAGCCGGGAGTGGCGGTAGGCGCCCATGACCAGAAGATCGATCGCGTTGGCCTTCACATATGCCTCGAACACCTTTCCGACCGAGCTGCCGCCGATTTTCACCGTTTCAAAAGTCGCCTTGATTCCGTGTTCCGCTAGGTGGCTTACGAGCGCGGCCCCGGATTTCTGCTCCGCCGGCGTTTTCTCGTCAGTCGCAGTGATGATGCGCACGTTGACAGCCGCCTGAAGCATTGGCAACGCGTCGGCAACAGCTCTCGCGGCTGGTGCGGAATGATCCCACGCGATTACGGCATGATCAAATGTCACCGCCAGGTCGGCGGCGAATTCTTCCGGGCACATCAGGATCGGCCTGCCCGACCCGAATATCAGCTGCTCGACAATCTTTTCCGACTGACTGTCATCGGATTTGACCGGGACCAGCGATAGATCCTTGAGCCGCGCAGATTCCGCAAACTCCGCTGGAATATCCGTCGCGGCAAGCCGGTTCAGTCTATGCTCGTTGCGTACGCCATAACGAGACGCTGCAGCGTCGAATGCGCTCAACAGACCCTGCGCATTCGACACGCTCCGCACCGCCTCGGCCACCGCCGCGTTATCCAGATCGGCCGAGATCATTACCCTCGGCCGGACCAGGATGTCCTCTTCAATGGCGAGCGCGGTAACGCGGGCACCGATATCGCCGGCCACGGCCATGCATTTGTCGATCGCAGCAATTGCGGCTGGACTAGGCTCGCCGACTAGCGGCAACAGGATATCCTTGATCGCCATGGTGCGCTCTCCTTTGATGATAACGATAGGTACCTGGACGCGTTAGTTGTTGATCTTCATCAAGGATGCATCTGAAAGTGCGCCGCTGAGCAGCACACTTTCCGTCGACCTTCAGGCCCCGCCTTGATGTCGATCTTCTTGGTTTGAGCCGGCACTTGCTTCGGCAACGTCTTCAGAGTTTCAAATTGATTGAGGTCAAACGTGAGCCAGCTTCCCTCGTATACTCTTTATGAGAGGCCCCTTTCCGGCTCTATCTCTTGCTTGGAGACGCGCGAATGCGTGCAATGGTGCTGTCGGCTCCGGGGTCGCCTCTGCAGATGCAGGAGCGCGCCGATCCTAACCCCGGTGACGGAGAAATTCGCGTCAAAGTGAGCGCGTGTGGGGTTTGCCGCACCGACCTTCATGTCGTGGATGCGGAGCTTCCCGGCATCAAATATCCGATCGTTCCAGGCCATGAAATCGTCGGCCGTGTCGACTTCGTCGGCAGCACCGTTACCAAACATCGGATCGGTGACCGGGTCGGAATCCCCTGGCTTGGGTACACCTGCGGCACCTGCCGCTTCTGCCGGGAGGGCATGGAGAACCTCTGCGACCGTCCCCTGTTCACCGGCTACACGCGGGATGGCGGCTTTGCCACCCATACCATTGCCGACGCCCGCTATGCGTTCCCGCTCGGCGAGGACGGCGACGATGTTTCGATCGCACCCTTGCTGTGCGCCGGCCTGATCGGCTGGCGGTCGCTGGTGATGGCGGGCAACGCGAAGCGGCTCGGGATCTATGGTTTTGGCGCAGCCGGGCACATCGTCGCCCAGATCGCGCGCTGGCAAGGCCGCTCGGTTTATGCCTTTACGCGATCAGGCGACATCGCGGCGCAGGATTTTGCCCGCAGCTTAGGTGCGGCATGGGCGGGAGCTTCGGACCAGCTGCCAGACGCTCCGCTCGATGCCGCCATCATCTATGCCCCGGCCGGAGGATTGGTGCCGGCGGCGCTGCGCGCGGTGCGTAAGGGTGGCCGGGTGGTCTGCGCGGGGATCCACATGAGCGATATTCCGAGCTTTCCTTACGACATCCTTTGGCAGGAGAGACAGCTCGTATCGGTTGCCAACCTCACCCGCCAGGACGGACTGGATTTCCTTAAAATTGTTCCGCAGGCTGGAATCCGGACCCAGACCACCGCATTTCCGCTTGCAGAGGCCAACGACGTCCTGACAAAGCTGCGGACGGGACAAATCCTGGGTGCCGCAGTCCTCAAACCCTAAAGTCGGCCCATGACAACCTCAACGACAGCCGACCAGGAGCGCGTGTTTGCCTTTCTGACCGATCATGCGACGCATCCCGGGGTGCAACGGATAGATACCCATGCGGCGTCGGTTTTTCTCGAAGGCGGCCGCGCGCTGAAGATCAAGCGCGCCGTCCGTTTCTCGTACCTCGATTATTCGACACTAGCGAAACGCAAAGCCGCCTGCGATGAAGAGATAAAAATAAACCAGCCATTTGCTCCGCAAATCTACCGTCGCGTGGTCCCCATCACGCAAAGCAACGATGGATCGCTTGATATCGATGGAGATGGTAGACCGGTCGAATTTGCGATTGAAATGACGCGCTTCGACGAGAACCAGACCTTCGATCATCTGGCAGAAGCCGGGCCGCTGGACCCCGATCTCGTTGACGCCACGGCCGACGCCATCGCGGCCTCCCACGCCATCGCGCCGCTCGCGCCGGCACAGCCCTGGATCGAGTCGATCCCGGCATTCATCAAGGGCAATGACAAAGCGTTTCGAACCGCAGCCCGCTTTGCAAATAGCGATGTCGATGACCTCGGGGAGGCATCGCAGTCGGCCTTTCTTGGGGTTCGCGGATTGCTGGAGCAGCGCGGCGCGCAGGGATTTGTGCGGCGTTGCCATGGCGACCTGCATCTGGCGAACATCGTGCTGATCGACGAAAAGCCCGTTTTGTTTGATGCGATCGAGTTCGACCCGACCATCGCGTCGATCGACGTGCTGTACGATCTCGCATTCCCGATGATGGATTTCATTAGGTATGACCGGCTTGCGGCCGCGAACGCCCTTCTCAACAGATATCTTGGGGCGACGTCGGCCGCGAACCGCGATGCGCTCGCAGCGCTTCCTCTGTTCATATCGTTGCGTGCCGCCATCCGCGCCAATGTGACACTAGCTCGTCTTGATAGGTCTCGCCACGACAAAGCTGAGGTCACGCTGTCGGCGCGCACCTATTTCGAGCTTGCGCGGCTGACAATACGCCCTCCGGCACCGATGCTCGTCGCCGTCGGTGGACTTTCAGGCACCGGGAAATCTGTTCTAGCGCGCGACCTCGCGCCAAGCGTCTTGCCGCAACCGGGAGCGGTCGTGCTGCGCAGCGACGTGCTGCGAAAGCAATACTTTCGGGTCAATGAAACGGAGCGGCTGCCCGAGAGCGCATACAGACCTGAGATAACAGAGCAAATTTATGAAATCCTTGTGCACCGCGCATCGCGAATTTTATCGCAGGGCCATTCCGTCCTGGTCGACGCGGTGTTTGCAGATGAAGCGGAGCGAGCCGCGATCCACGATGCCGCGCGCAAGCTGAATATCAGCTTTGTCGGCCTCTTTCTCGAAGCGGATCTTGCGACCCGACAAAGCCGCGTCGGCCGCCGCGAGCGCGACGCATCCGACGCCACCCCCGAGATTGCCGGGCTTCAGGAGAAATATGATGTTGGTGCGATCGATTGGGCGATCATCGACGCATCCGGAACGCCCGAAGAGACTCTAAAGCGATGCCAAGCCCAAATCGCTGCTTAGTGAACGTAAACGAGCGTGGACCGCCGAGATCACTGCCGGACATAGTCCCCTGGCGCATCGGGCAGACTGGAACCGTCCGCGTGTTCAAGACCCATGCGCGGCGGCTCGCATGGAACGCCGGATTGCGCGGTCAGCCACCCCGTCCATTCCGGCCACCACGATCCTTCGACGTGTGGCGCCGCCTTCAGCCATTCGTCAGGACCGATATAGGGGGCATCCGCCGCTTTGGTCATCACCTGATAGGAGTGGCCCTGCCCGCTCGGCGGCGCCACGACGCCGGTATTGTGGCCGCCGCTGGTCAAAAGATAGGTGACGTCGGTATCCACCTGATAATGTATCTTGAAGGTGGACTTCCAGGGCGCCACATGGTCGCGAACCGTCCCGACCACGAACATTGGCGCGTGAATATCCGACAGTGCGATCGACTTTCCTTCGACGAGGTAGCGGCCCTCGGCCAGATCGTTGTTGAGAAATAGCTTGCGCAGATATTCGGAATGCATCCGATACGGCAAGCGTGTGGCGTCGGCGTTCCAGGCCATCAGGTCGCTGGGCGGTGCCCGTTCTCCCATAAGGTAGTCGCGGGTGACCCGTGACCAGATCAGATCGTTCGAACGCAGCAACTGGAATGCGCCCGCCATTTGCGTCGTGTCGAGAACACCGCGTTCCCACATCATGTCTTCGAGAAACGCGACCTGGCTCTCGTTGATGAACAAGGTCAGTTCGCCCGCCTCGGTAAAATCTGTTTGCGCCGCAAGCAGGGTAACCGACTTCAATCTGGTGTCACCATCCCGCGCCATCGCTGCGGCAGCAATCGACAGCAAGGTGCCGCCCAGGCAATAGCCAAGCGTATGAATTTGGCGGTCCGGTACAATGTCCCCGATCGACGCGAGCGCGGCCTCCACGCCAAGCTTGCGATAGTCGTCGAAGGCGATATCGCGATCCCCCGGACCCGGATTGCGCCAGGAGATCATGAATACGGTAAATCCTTCACCGGTCAGGAACTTCACCAGCGAATTTTGCGGTGACAGGTCGAGGATGTAGTATTTCATGATCCAGGCCGGCACGATCAGGATCGGCTCCGGATGCACCTTGCCGGTGGTTGGGTAGTACTGGATCAGCTCGATGAGCTCGTTACGGAACACCACCTTGCCGCGGGACGTCGCGACGGTCTTGCCGACGACGAAACCCTGATCGTCGCGCGGCTGCTTACCAGCGGACATCATGTGCATCCAGTCGCTGTACCAATTCTGCCAGCCGAATACGAAATTTTCGCCGCCGCTCTGGAAGGCCTTTTGCAACGCTTCGGGATTGGTGACAGCGAAATTGGACGGCGCCAGCATGTCGAGCACCTGCCGTACCGAGAACTCGACGATCGCCTCGTTCTGCGGCGCCACGCCCCGCACGCCTGTCGTCGCGTTGTGCCACCACTGCTCTTTAAGCAGAAACGCCTGAACAAGCAGGTTGAAAGGCGTAGTTTCCCACTCCGGATTGGCAAACCGCCGATCCTGAGGCTGCGGCTTGATCAGGGACCAGGGTCCCTGATCGGACGAGAAGTAGTGAAGCGCGGATTCGAGAAATTGTCGCCAGCTTCGCAAGGCGTCCTGGGTAATCTCCATTTGCCGCTGCGGCGCCGACGCCAGATGCGAGGCCCAGTCGATATAGGCGAGAGACAGGGCAACTGGCGATATGCCACCGGTCAGGCGCGCCAACCACGCGTGGAACGCACGATCGGCTTCATAGGGCTCTGGTTGCTGGTCCAAGCGAGCAAGGGCTGCCAGCTGGGCACGAGGCCCGTCTGGCGACGAACTGAGGCCTTTGCTGCGGCCCGCGGCATGAGCGCGACACGGCAATCTCGGCACTCCAGCCCTAGGTAAGCCTGATTTCGCCTGCACGGAATCCATCTCTCTCACCTCTGGCCAGATGATCGGTCTTCAAATCGGGGATAGGGAATCCCGATCAGTTCTGTGGCCGGTTGTTGAACAGGTTCGACACATTTTCGATCATCCGTTCGCCATGCTTGAACAACCGCTCACTGTCGCGACGAACAAAATCGATCTGGTGCTGGCCGCATTCCTCGCACATCGTTTTGAGGTCCTTGACCGAATGCGAGCCGGCCATTTTCGAGGCAAATTCGCCGAACAGATGCGTCTCGGTTCGGATGCGGTCGAATATTTCGTTACTGGCGAAGACCATCTCTTCAAGCATCGCCTTTTGCGCGCGGAACGTGAAATCCAGGGCGCACTTGTTCGTCTTGGTCAATCGTCCCACCGCGTTAGCGACCGAGTCTTCGATAATCGCGGCACCTGGCTTGTAAAATTCCAGCATGATGACCTCCGGTTTTGCTTCATTTGGAAGGGTACAATCTTGTTCCGAAGTTCACATTGAGCTGCATCAAGCCGGCGGATTGCGGCCGCGCTTTGATCTTCGTCAAATCGCCGTCCGCCGATTGAAATAGCCTGCCAGATGCAAACTCAATCTTGAACCTGCGGAGCTCCCAATGCGCGCCCATCAGATCATGACTCGACCCGTCATTACCGTTACACCGGAGACGACGATCGTCGAAGCTGCAAATACCATGCTCCAGAAGCATGTCAGCGGGCTTCCGGTGGTCGATGCGGCCGGTAAACTCGTCGGTATCATCTCGGAGGGCGATTTCATTCGCCGCAGTGAAATCGGCACCAAGCGCAAGCGCGGCCGATTTTTGAAATTCATTCTTGGCCCGGGCAAGGAGGCTACCGATTTCGTACACGAGCATGGCCGCAAGGTCGCCGAGATCATGACGAAGTCACCGCTTACCATCACCGAAGACACGCCGCTCGAAGAGCTCGTTGAGCTGATGGAAAAGAACAGCGTCAAGCGGCTGCCGGTGATGCGTGGCGACAAGATCGTCGGCATCGTGTCGCGCGCCAATCTTTTGCAGGCAGTAGCGAGCCTGGCTCGCCTGGTTCCCGACCCGACCGCCGACGACGATCACATTCGTAACCGAATCATCGATGCGCTTGAGAAGAACGACTGGTGTCCGTTCGGCCTCAGCGTCATCGTGCGCGACGGCATCGTTCATTTAAGCGGCGTCATCACCGAGGAACATTCGCGGCAGGCCGCCATTGTCGCCGCAGAGAACGTCACCGGAGTGGTCAAAGTTCATGACCATCTGTGCTGGGTCGATACCATGTCCGGGATGTACCTGAACTCTCCGGAAGACGACAACCTGGCAAAGGCGGGCTGATCGAGCCCGCGCCCACGCGTGATCGCGATATGTCGAGCGAATGGGACGCGCAGAAATCCACCATCAAGCAGTCGTTAGAACTAGGCTGCATCTTGCCGCGCACAGCGTTGTAGCGCGCGCATAACGTCTTCGCGCGAGATCATGCCGACGAGCCGCTGATCGCCTTCGATCACCGGCATGCTTCTGAGCCGATGATCGACCATGAGCTGAAGCACCCTGGTCAACTTCGTTTCTGTCCGGACGTAAATGAAGTCTGAGGTCATGGCATCCGCGACGGTTCGCCTCATCAGATCGTCGTAGCGTGGAACCATGTGAGCCGGGGTAAAGATGAAGTTTGCAAGGTAGTCGAACTTCGAAACCACTCCCACCACTTGAGAGTTTTCCTCAACCGGATAGGTGTTGAAGTCATCCTTCTCGAACAAGTCACCGAGCTCGCGCAGCGTGACGAGGCGCGATACGGTCTTGGCGTTGCGCGTCATGGCGTCGGCAGTTACCTGTTCAAGGAACTTGTACAAAGCGTGATCCGCTCGGTTGCATTGGGGTTGAGATGTTATTGCACCACGCTTCCGCGAAAGTAGTTTTGACCAAGATCAATTCCCGACGGCTTCAGCGCGACAACAGCGAGGAGCGCTTCGACGGGTTGATGAGTTCCTTCGTTACTCCCCCGAGAACCCATTCGCGAAGCCGCGAGTGACCGTAGGCGCCCGCAACGACCAGGCCGGCGCCGGCTTCCGACGCGATCCTTCCGAGTTGCGCCGCAGCATGACCGCATTCATCAGGTACTTGCCCAGAGGCAACCACGCCGTGGCGCGACAACCAGGCGACGACGTCCTTCACCTCTGACAATGCCGCTGATCTGCCAGACTCGTCCTCGACGATTTCAGCGACGATCACGTCCTTGGCCTTGCGAAGCATCGGCAACGCATCGGCAACAGCGCGCCGCGCTTCTTGTGTGTCTTTCCAGGCAATCAAAACATTGCGTAAATCGAGCCAGTTGCTGGTTTCGGGAACAACCAGCAGGGGCCTTCCCGTCTGCATCACGAGATCGCTCGGATTGGCCTGCATGAATGGATCGGAAAGCGCGTCGCGACCGTCCTCTCCGACGATGATGATGTCGGCGGCGCGGGCCTGCTGGACGATAAATCGCGTGGGAAAATCCTCGGCACTGCGCCATTCTACGGTCGCAGCCCGTCGCTGCATCGCAGCGCGAAACTGCGCTTCCACCTCGGCAACGCGGTTCATTATTGCGACCTGACCCTCATCAAGGACCTTCTGGGCCTGCTCTCCATCCGTAAAATAGAGTGGAGGACTGAATTCGGCTGCGGTAACTCCAATGACATGGGCGCCGAACCGCTCCGCCAGCTGCCCGGCGATCTCCAGGCGGGCGTCATTTGACCGGTCGAGCGCCATGCTGACCATCACCGTCGCATACGTCATCGATCTCTCCTGCGTCGCGATTCACCGAAGCCTTTTAAGATCGAAACCCGGAAAGACGACTGAGATAGATCAAGTCTCCGACCCCTTTTGTCGAAGAAATCACCCCTCGAACCATGGAGAAGGCGTCGAGGTGCCTGCCACGGCGGGCAAAAGCGGCTTCTCCCGACTTGAGCAAGAGCTCCCTTTCGGATCATAATTGATAATCCGCAAGTCCCGCTGGCTTTGCGGTGGATCAATATACTTGAAGCACGCGAATCCGGTCGTGCCTTGTCAAATTTGGATGCTCAGAAGCGAAGGCCGAGCTTGACCTGCACAACTCAAACGTCATCCGACGACCTCGTCCGCGACGAACGCTTTCGGCTGGGCATCGAAGGATCTGGCCTCGGAACGTGGAACCTCGATCTCACCACGAAGGAATTGATCTGGTCCGCGACCACCCGGAGACTTTTCGGCGTCTCCAACGAAGATCCCGTGAGTTACGATCTCTTCCTTTCCCTGCTCGAACCTGGTGACCGTGAGCGGACTGAGCAAGCCATTAGGAAATCGGTCGAAAGCGGCAGCTATTTCGACATTTCCTACCGGCTGAGCAAAGCGTCCGGGGTCACCCACTGGGTCCGCACTCGCGGTAGCCTGGTCAAGGATAAGGACGGCCTGCCGCGTCATCTCAGCGGCATCGTGCTCGACATCGACGAGGAGAAACAGCTCGAAGAAGCGCTGCGAACGCGCGAGGGTCATCTGCAGTCGATCCTGGAAACAATTCCGGATGCCATGATCGTCATCGATGGCCGCGGAACCATGCAATTTTTCAGCAGCGCGGCGGAGCGGCAATTCGGGTACTCCGAATCTGAGGCTATCGGTCAGAACGTCAGCATCCTGATGCCAAACCCGGATCGTTCGCGCCACGACGGTTATCTGGCCCGGTATCTGTCCACAGGCGAGCGGCATATAATCGGCATTGGCCGAATCGTAACCGGCCAACGCAAGGACGGAACGACGTTTCCAATGCATCTTTCAATCGGCGAAATGCAATCCGGCGGGGTTCCCTATTTCACCGGATTTGTCCGCGATCTGACCGAACATCAGCAAACCCAGGCGCGACTGCAGGAATTGCAATCCGAACTCGTTCATGTTTCGCGTTTGAGCGCGATGGGAGAGATGGCTTCGGCACTTGCTCATGAACTTAATCAACCTCTCGCCGCCATCAGCAATTACATGAAGGGTTCGCGCCGCCTTCTTGCTGACAGTTCCGATCCCAATAGAGCGAAGATCGAGAACGCGCTCGATCGCGCCGCCGAACAGGCGCTTCGCGCCGGTCAGATCATTCGGCGTCTTCGCGACTTCGTTGCGCGGGGGGAAAGCGAAAAACGCATCGAAAGCCTCTCGAAGCTGATTGAAGAAGCCGGCGCGCTCGGCCTCACTGGCGCCCGCGAGCAGGGAGTCCAGCTTCGATTTAATCTCAACCCGGAATACGACCTAGTGCTGGTCGACCGGGTCCAGATTCAGCAGGTTCTGGTAAATCTGTTTCGCAATGCTCTAGAGGCGATGGCAAACTCTTCGCAACGCGAACTCATCGCGTCAAACGCCATGGTTGCGGACGATACGATCGAAGTTTCGGTTTCCGATACCGGGCACGGATTTCATGATGACGTGAAGCCAAATCTGTTTCAGACTTTCTTCACAACGAAAGAGACCGGCATGGGCGTGGGGCTATCGATCAGCCGGTCGATTATCGAAGCACATGGTGGCCAGATGTGGGCCGAATCCAATCCTTCAGGCGGCGCAACTTTTCGCTTCACTTTGCGTGCCGCATCAGCCGAGAGTTTGACACATGGCACATAGAGGAAAGGTCTATGTCATCGACGACGACGAGGCGATGCGGGATTCTCTGGATTTCCTGCTCGGTGCCGCGGACTTCCATGTCACGCTCTTCGAGTCCGCCCACAATTTCCTCGATACGATTTCCAGCGTCGACTTTGGATGCGTGGTTTCCGACGTCCGCATGCCG
>Ga0209117_1000314_pt1 | contig 23974 bp, 21 predicted proteins | sample BlaSpr_A8_OM2_M2_FD_187978 | JGI IMG/M metagenome (GOLD analysis project Ga0209117, IMG submission 187978) | Forest soil microbial communities from Thunder Bay, Ontario, Canada - Black Spruce, Ontario site 2_A8_OM2_M2 (SPAdes) (version 2) | ecosystem: Environmental > Terrestrial > Soil > Boreal... | reverse complement strand
TCGAGCTGCTCCTGAACCAACGCCCACGAAAAACCCTAGGATTCCAAACTCCGGCGAGTAAACTCCAAGCAAGTGTTGCGTCGACCATCTGAACCGGCACTGACAAACGGAACCTGGAAGGTGTTCGATGTCAGAGTTTGGAAATTGCTGGTAGAGAGGTGGAATACCGTATAGAACTCAGAATTCTTGCCGTAGCTTGCAACCATGAAATCGCCTTTAGCGTCGATTAGCATGTATTGGGCATCGATGCCTGGAAGGCTGGTTCCGGACGAGGGCAAAATCGGCAACCCAGTCGATGGGTCGAAAGTGATTGTGTAGATGACCGGTACTGGATTGGCACCGCCCTGATCCTGATTCAAAAGAATGGCTACGCCATGCCCATGGGGGTCAGAGGCCACGGCCTTAAACGTGCCGGAAAAAGGTAGCGTCTGAGACGAGATGGGAACTAACGCCGGCTTATTCGGATCAACTTTGAACGTATCCAGAAACTGTGATTTGGAAGAGATGGGGGCGCCAAAAATCGTCTTAAAGAGATACACATATTGCCCGGCGCTCTCCCCGATCACGGCGGAAGGCGTATTGCCTACGGAGATAGCAAACGGCGACGTGGGGACCTCCGCGACCTTTCCGGTCGAGGCATCAAGGGTGTACATGGAAAGACCGTTGCCGCATGTGCCGTACAAAAATCGCTCCTTAGGCTCGGTGAATACAGGATCGCAGGGATTCGCGAAGGTTACAGTCGTGTTAGGGACGAGAGTTATGACTCCGGTCGTGTCGTCACGCACAAACGTGGTGGCACCGTACTGGCCGACGCCCCCGGGCACAGCAATGAGAAATGGTTGCTGGGTTTGCGCAGACGCAGTCGCGGCGAGAATTAGAAAACCAACGAGCAGGAAGCTGAACACTAAGAGGAACTGAACTCCTCTAAGGCAAAAGCAGGCGTGGCGATGAAAATTCTTCAGGGCGGGCGAGGGGGAGGGCCTTTGAGTAGCCATAAATTGTCTTAGTGCAGGTTACGTCAAAGCGGCCAATTGCCGCAGTGAAAACGGCACACTGTGTGAAGCGAGAGGGCCTAAGAGCAATTCAAAGTAGCGTCCGCGAACGTTTACGTCAAGAGTACGAAACGATTTCGATACGATCACTGTGAATGTTGGGGATTAGCGTGCTGTCTATTCCGCCGTGTTTTTTAAAATTCGCATCAACTCTGTTGCCGCGTGCGGGAGCCTTGCGCCACGGCGCGAGATCAAATAAACGTGCCGCGGCATATTCAACTGGCGAACTTTTACTTCTTTCATCCAACCGCGTTCCAGCTCCCATTCCACGCACATCCGCGGCACGATAGCGACACCCATGCCCATCTGTACCGAACGTTTTATGCTTTCGATGGTGGGCATCTCGATAGGCATTTTCAGGTCCGTGCGATGCCTCGCGAACAACTCGATTACCCTGCGGCGGTACGGCGATTCCACAATATGAGCGATGAAATTTTCCCCACCCAGTTCCGATATATCCACGTCGCGTTTTTTCGCAAGGGCATGCTTCGGGGGAACTACCAGAGTCAACTCATCTTTCAGAATTTCCGTCGCCTGAAGTTGTGCATCGCGGGGAACATAAGAAACCGCGCCCAGATCCAACCGGTAATTCAATACTTCATGCGGGATATCGCGCGAAAACATGCGGTGAACGCGCACCTGCACCCCCGGGTGATCTTCGCGAAATTTCCCCAGCGCCGGCAGCAGCGCGTGAATCGAACTTTCGTTTACTCCCAGGGACAGCTCTCCGCGTTTCAGACCCTCCAGCTCCATCAATCCTTTTTTTACTTCGTCGCGCAGATTCAGCAAGCGTTCCGCATAATCCTTCAGCAGCGTGCCGGCGTCGGTGAGACGCACGGGGCGGGCCCCCCGCACAAATAACGGTTGCCCCAGCGAATCCTCCAGCTTGCGGATTCCCAAGCTAACCGCGGGCTGGGTGCGAAAAAGCCTTTCGGCAGCGCGCGAAAAGCTGCCTTCCTTCGCGACCATGAGAAATACCTGCAATTCCCCCAAATCCATGCAAATCCCTCTCGGGACAGTATAAGGCAGAATTATCAAATCCAGAATAAAGATAAATTGGACTAGAGGCCCGTTATCGTGCGTTACTGGAGTATGGAACACTCCATGGACATCGTACGTATTTTTGACACCACCTTACGCGATGGGGAACAGTCACCCGGCTTCTCCATGAATACTTCGGAAAAGATTCGTCTCGCGCGGCAACTCGAGGCGCTCGGAGTAGATGTGATCGAAGCGGGTTTTCCGATTTCCTCGCGCGGCGATTTGGAAGCGGTGAAAAAAGTTGCGCAAGAGGTGCGCACCGTTCCGATCGCCGCGCTGGCCCGCGCTCGAAAAGATGATGTGATGGCGGCAGTCGAAGCACTACAACCGGCGGCAGCTTCTCGTTTGCACATTTTTCTAGCTACTTCGGATTTACATCTCGATGTGAAACTGCACATGACACGCGCGCAGGCTTTGGAAGCTATTAGCGCAATGGTCCGTTTGGGTCGCCAGCACGTTGCCGAGGTGGAATTTTCCGCGGAAGACGCCGGACGCACGGACATCGATTTTCTTTGCGAGGTCTGCCGCACCGCGATAGATGCAGGCGCGACGATTCTCAATTTGCCGGACACCGTTGGTTATGCGGTGCCGGAAGAATACGGCGCGATGTTTCTCAAGATCCGCGAATATCTCGGAGATCCACAGGGAATTACTTTGAGCGCGCATTGTCACGACGATTTGGGAATGGCTGTAGCGAATTCGCTGGCAGCCGTGCGCGCGGGCGTCCGGCAAATTGAATGCACCATCAATGGGATTGGGGAGCGCGCGGGAAATGCATCACTCGAGGAAGTTGTGGTCGCTCTCGCCGTGCGCAAGGAGAGTTTTGGAGTGACTACCGGAATTCATCTCGAACATTTGTTTCCGACGAGCCGTATGCTGTCGGAAATTACCGGAGCCGCCGTGGCGCCCAACAAAGCGGTTGTTGGCGCAAACGCATTCGCGCACGAGGCGGGTATTCATCAGGACGGCATCATTAAGAATCCGCTGACGTACGAAATTATTTCGCCGCAATCCGTGGGTGTGCCGGCGCGTTTGCTGGTGCTCGGTAAACATTCGGGACGAAATGCTTTGCGCTCGAATTTGCACGATTTGGGATATCAGCCGAGTGAAAGCGAACTGGCGGAAGTCTACCGGCGAATTACGGAGCTGGCCGATAACTCCAAAGAGGTGCGTCCTCGCGATTTGGTTGCTATCGCGCACGAAGTGATGCGCCGTGGAGTGGCGCCGGTTTCCGCGGGCGCATCGCCGGCGGCCTGAATTTATTTTGAGAAAAAGTTTCGAAGTTAGAGCGAGATTGAAGCATCGGGGATTTTATGAAGAAAAATATCGTGCTTTTGCCAGGGGATGGCATCGGGCCGGAAGTGACGCGAGCAGCCGCGACGGTGTTGAAAGAGTGCGCCCGGGAATTTCATCATGAATTTACATTTCAAGAATTGCCGATTGGCGGCGCTGCCATTGACGCCACGGGCCAGCCATTGCCCAAGTCCACGTTGGACGCATGCCTGCATGCAGACGCCGTTTTCCTGGGCGCGGTGGGCGGCGCCAAGTGGGATTCACTGCCGGTGGGCAAGAGACCGGAGAGTGGACTTTTAGATCTGCGCCGGGGTTTGGGCCTTTTCGTTAACGTTCGACCAATCAAGTTATTGGAACCTCTGCGGGGAATTTCACCGTTGAAGTCCGAGCGCCTCGGCGATCTGGACATTGAAATCATTCGCGAACTTGCCGGTGGAATTTATTTTGGCGAGCGGGGGCAATCGGCGGAACGCGGCGTCGAACGCGCCTTCGATACTGAATCCTATTCCACGCCCGAAATTGAACGAGTCGCTACCTTTGCTTATGCGCGAGCGGAAGGCCGCTCCCGCAAATTGTGCTCGGTGGATAAGGCCAACGTCCTTGCAAGTTCACAACTGTGGCGCCGCACGGTGACAGCACTCGGCGGCGTATATCCCTCGGTGAAGCTGGAACATATGTACGTGGACAACGCGGCGATGCAGTTGACGCTGAATCCGGCGCAGTTTGACGTGATGCTCAGCACCAATATGTTCGGCGACATTTTAAGCGATGCCGCCGCGGCGCTGGCGGGCTCGATCGGGCTGATACCTTCGGCGAGTTTCGGCGCCAGTGTGCCGCTGTTCGAGCCGATTCATGGCTCTGCGCCCACGCTTGCCGGCAAGGATTGCGCGAATCCCATCGGATCGATCCTGAGCGCAACCATGTTGCTGCGGGACGGTTTTGGCCTTTCGCTGGAGGCGGATTGGGTGGAACAATCCGTGGTTCGCGTGCTGGCTAATGGCTATCGAACTCCGGACATCATGGAAACCGGCGCGCGTGCTTCAAGTACTTCCGGTCTGATGGAAATCTTGCATGAAGAGATGCAACGCACGTTGGAGCACGCCGAGCGTTATGGCTGGGGCGTCTAATCTCAGCGGCGTGAAAATTTCCGTTTCTTGACCCCGCTTAATTTCCTATGACCATCAATCTCTGGACCTCGCCCGAACACGCGCTAAATTACCTGCAAAGAGCCGATAGCATCCCTCATCGCGCCGAAGGCGAGGCAGAACTTTTGCGATGCTTGCCGTCTTCGCTCAGCAGAGTTTTGGATTTGGGCAGCGGCGACGGCCGCCTGCTAAGCCTGGTGCAAGGTGCCTATCCTGACGCTACGGCGATAGCCTTGGATTTTTCCACTGCGATGTTGGAGCGTTTGAAGAGCAAATTTGCGGGCGACTCCAAGGTTAAGGTGGTTGCGCACGATATGAGTGAGCCGCTGCCGGAGTTCGGGACTTTCGACGCGGTGATTTCTTCGTTCGCCATTCATCACTTGGTTCACGAACGTAAACGCGCTCTGTATCAAGAGATTTACCATTTTTTGAAGCCGGGAGGCGTGTTTTGCAATCTGGAGCATGTTGCTTCTTCCGATCAGAGCCTCCACGAACAATTTCTCGCGATGCTGGAGACACGTCCGGAGGACGAAGATCCTTCTAACAAACTGCTGGACGTAGAACCGCAGCTGAAATGGTTGCGTGATATTGGTTTCGCCGAGGTAGACTGCCATTGGAAGTGGCGCGAGTTCGCCCTGCTCGGCGCTGTCAAGCCTTGTCAACAGTAATTAGCTTCCTATTTAGCCCCAAATGATTTGCCGTCCTTGCGAGACGTTCCCGCCGATGCTATTTTTAATGACTGCGAACCATCCCGCAGTTCCGTGGTGCTCGAGTCGGATGCATCGGTGAAATGGTTTCGGAAAATCGTGACCAAGGCCGGTGAGAACCAAGCGGCGAGTATCAATTGCCGCCGCTCGGTGTTACTGTTCCCAAGAAACTACCCTTTGACTGCACCCTCGTGATGCGAGATTTCAATTCCAATTTGAGAGAAGTTTCCCCATCGGCAGCGCGGCCAGTAACCTACTGGCGTGTCGAAGGATCACTATTGGAGCTAAGCGCACTCCGCCCGGTGGGTTTTTTCAACTGGAACAGCCAAAGTTTTTCCGACCGATGGACGCGCCGCGCGGCTATGTTGTGCATGACTTTGCTTCGCCCTTTTTCTTATGGCGCGAGCCGCACCTTTGCGACGCGATTTCTGCATACGGTTTTGCGCGGTATCAGCCAGGACCGACTGGATTTACTCGGCGAGGAATATTTTCAATACGTATTGAAGCCTCAGCTTCGCGCTGAATCCTCCGAAAAATTACTCGAAGCGATTCGGAGCGGCGAGCGTATCGTGCTGGTAGGGCAGTTACTGGAATCGATCGCGCGGCCTTTGGCACGGCATTTTGGAGTGGACTATTTTCTGGCCAACCGGCCGGAATTTCGCAACGGCAAAGCCACAGGGCGCCTGCTCGCGCCGGTTATTCGCCCGCGTGGACCCTTTGCCTGGCTCGCCAGCGGTTCTTCGGACGGGCATATTTCAAAAGAAAAACTTTTAATGCAACTTGGCTGGGGAAACCAGGAACATTTCCTTGAAACAGGATTACAAACCACGGTGCGGCCGCGCACTGCGGCTGGCCGGCCTGTCGAATTATTCGGAGAGGCTCCTGGCGTTGACCACTTGAGCGTCCGCGAAGCACTAGCGCATCGTCATTTGCTGCTGATCGGCGTTACCGGGTTTATTGGAAAAGTGTGGCTCGTTGATTTGCTGGAAAATATTCCCGATATTGGGAAAATCACTTTATTGATCCGCAGAAATCGCACGACCTCGGCGCAACGGCGGTTCGAAAAAATTGTGGAAGAGTCACCAACGCTGGACACGCTGCAGGCTCGCTATGGCCGAGGGCTTGCAGCATTTCTCAAGGAAAAAATAGAAGTTGTGGAAGGTGACGTAAGTTTGCCGGGGCTGGGATTGGATCAGCCTACGCAGGCGCGACTCTCGCAGTCGCTGGATTTAGTCGTGAACAGCGCGGGGCTCACGGATTTCAATCCTGACTTACGCGATGCGCTTTCCTCGAACGTGGATTCCGCGCTGAACTTGCTCAATTTTTTGCGCCAGTGCAAACACGCTGGTTTAATGCACCTTTCCACTTGCTACGTGGTGGGCATGCGTGACGGGCGCGTCACCGAAGAGCTGCAGGAAAATTACAATCCTGCTCGCGATTTGCAATTTGACGCGGAGAGGGAAGTGGAAGCACTGCGCGAAACCATTCGACGCATCGAGCAGCGATCTGAAGGTGAAGAGTTAACCAGGGCATTACACCGTCAGGCTCTGGGACGCAGCATGGACGATTCGAAAGCGGCCAGTCAGGATTTGCAAGGCGTGGTGAAGCGCAATCGTCTTCGCTGGACGCGCAATCGACTGGTGCGAGTTGGTTTGCGACGCGCGCGGCACCTCGGCTGGCCGAATACGTACACGTTTACGAAAAGTCTTGGAGAATCGTTATTGGCGCGGATGGGACGGGACCTGCCCATCGCGATCGTTCGGCCGTCTATTGTTGAGAGTTCCGAGCGGTCGCCGTTTCCCGGGTGGAACGAGGGCATCAATACATCCGGGCCTCTTTCTTATTTACTAGGCACGAACTTCCGGCAATTGCCCTCGAACGAACACAAATGTCTCGATGTAATTCCGGTGGATATGGTTTCGCGCGGGATGACGCTGATCGCCGCCGCGATTGTCACGCGGAGGAATGCGAGAATGTATCAACTGGCAACTTCTGCCATCAATCCCGTCAACATGGGACGGTCGATCGAGCTGACTGGACTCGCTCATCGCAAACACTATCGGACCCGGCAAAGCATCGAGCATTGGTTCAAATTAAAATTCGAGACCATTCCGGTTTCCAAGCAACGTTATGAAAGTCTTTCCATCCCTCGTCAGAAGGCCGTGGTTTCGGGGATCAATCGTGCTGCCACTATTTTGGGAATGAAGAAGCCGCCGCTGGCGAAGGCAGAGCGTGACCTGAGTCGCGCGGAGAAGCTTATCGAACTCTACGAGCCGTTCATTCTGCACAACGAACATGTTTTCGAATGCGAAAATGCGCGATTGCTTTCCGCCGCGCTGTCTGAAGAAGAGCGCGAATACTTTGATTTTGCTCCCGAACGCATTGACTGGTGGGATTACTGGATTAATATCCATATTCCGGCGTTGCGCCGCTGGTGCTACCCGCTGATGGAGGGCCGTCCGTTGGAGGCTCGAATTCCGCGGGAGCTTGATTGGTCCGTTTCGGCGCCGCCGTCCGATCCTATATGGCGATCTTCTTAACCGGTTCGACCGGGTATTTGGGCAGCTACCTTGCCGCAGGATTATTTTCTCGGAGTAGCGAGCCCCTCAACCTGCTGGTTCGCGCGAAAACGGAAAAAGAAGCGCGCGAAAGGCTTTGGACTTCTCTGCAGCTTCATTTTGAATTTCCTGAGTTTCAGGAATATTTGGGCACCCGAGCGCGTATTTTTCTTGGTGATTTAACCAGTGAACGGTTCGGACTTTCCGACGATAACTACCATGCTCTTGTGGATACGACCAGCTCGGTGCTGCACTGCGCCGCTTCGCTGAATCGCAAATCAGAAAAGCAATGCCTGAACGTAAACCTGCGCGGAAGCCTCGAGGTAATGCAACTTGCTCGCCGGGCGCAGAATCGGAACGGGCTGCGCCGCTATTCGCATGTCTCCACCGTGGCGGTCGCAGGAATGCGGCGGAATGAAGTGGTCACGGAGGACGCTTCCATCGATTGGTCGCGCTCGGACTACGATCCCTACGCGCGCACGAAAAAATTTTGCGAACACATGGCGCATCAGCTTTTGCCGGACGTGCCGCATACTATTTTTCGCCCGTCAATCGTGCTTGGCGACAGCACGCGTGCCGAAACCACGCAGTTTGATATGGTGCAGGCGTTCGATGTGCTTGCGCGCTTTCCTGTTCTGCCGTTGCGCCCCCCTGATAAAATAGACATTGTCCCCGCAAATTATGTGGCGAAGGCGATTGTGACCATCCATCAGAAGGACGAACCGGCGCACGGAATTTATCACCTTTCATCGGGCCGAGGCTCGCAAACATATCGTGAAATTACCGATGCGCTTGCAACCGCGGGAGGTCACAGCAAACCATTGTACGCGCCTGCGCTTGGCCGTCCATTTTCCAGAATGTTGAATTGGGTTTCGAATCGTGACGGCAGCGCTGGACGCGCAGCTTCACTGCTGAAAGTTTTCTGGCCTTACCTGGATTGGAATACGGTGTTCGACAATTCAAGAGTAATCGCCGAGTTGAACGGCGAAGCGCCTGCTAGATTTACTTCGTATGCGGCATCTCTTCTGCAATTCAGCCGGAAGAATGGTTTCCGTTATCCGGCGCAGCCTTGGCCTTCGGATTCAAAAGCCGCAGCTAAGCCGATGAGCGCGGCGAGCGCGCGCCAATGAGTGATTTTCTTTTGGTGGCGTGGGTTAGCGCGCTGATCGAAGTCCGGCGGCTTCAGTGGATGCTGGGTTCCGGCCGACGCTGGTCGCCCGGGGAACAGCTGAAAATTCTTTTCGCGGGCTACAACGGCTCTCGCAACACCGGCGCCGACGTTCGCGTGCAAGAAATGTTGCGGCAAGTGCGCCACGTTTTGGGCGCTTCCAGCGTGGACTTCAGCGTTACCTCCATGAATTTTGAACGCAGCAAAGGTTATTTCGAAGGCACGCGCCAGGTACATTTACCCAATGTTTTTCCGCCATTTCTTTATGAGGAAGTACGCCGCAACCACGGAGTGATCGCTTGCGAAGGTTCGATGTTCAAAAGCAAATTCGCGAACGCATTGACGACTATGAGCATCGGCTCGCTGGGTCTGGCTTCCGCGGAAAATAAACTTTCTCTTGCTTACGGCGGCGAGGCAGGACAGATGGACCCGCTGATTCAAAATATGTGTGAACGCTACGTCCACGACTCGTTGGTGATCACGCGTAATGTGGAGTCGCAAACGCTGCTTAGTTCGCTCGGAATTCCCACTGAGCTTGGCACTGATACCGCGTGGACTTTTGAGCCGCACCCTTCGGCGTATGCCAGAAAAATTCTTCGTGACGCGGGCTGGGATGAAAAGACTTCTATCCTTGTGATTTGTCCGATCAATCCTTTTGTCTGGCCGGTCAAAGCGTCCATTGGCAAGTTTCTTTTGCGCAATACTACGGGCGCTTTTAAAGACAGCCAGTACCAGTCGGTGTATTTTTTTAGTTCCGGGCAGGAGGCCACGCGAAAATATCAAAATTATATTTCCGCCATTTCGAAGGCGACGGCGGCGTTTCGCGAACGCCACAAAGTTTTTCCGATTCTTGTCGCCATGGAAAGATTGGACGCGGGACCTTGCCGCGATCTGGCCGCGCAACTTCCCGGAACGCCGATTTTCACGTCGGATGATTACGATATGTTTGAGATGGCGTCCATTTTGCGGGAAGGTTCGTATATGGTTTCCTCGCGCTATCACGGCATCGTGACGTGCATGCCCGGTTTGGTGGCGTCTGCCGGCATTACCATGGACGAACGCATCCGGAATCTCATGCGCGAACGCGGCCACGAGCATCTTTTTCTTACTGTCGATGAGCCGGATCTCGAAAGCAAGCTTTTGCAAATTATGGAGACGCTGGTGTCCGAAGCCGATTCCATTCGCGATGGCATCGGCAGCACCGTGGTACGTAATCTGAAAGTTATGGCTCGCATGGGCACGTATCTTGAGGACGCTGTACGACGTACGTATCCAGAATTTCCGCTGCGCTCGGGCGTGCTCAGCTGGGAGGATTACCTTCCGGCGTTGAGTCCTAATTTGCGGCGATTGACGCAGCGTTATGATTCCAGGGCGGCGGCGTCCTTCACTGCGGTCCGCTAATTTCTCATGGCCAACTTCCTCGAAAATATTTTTGGACAACTCCATCGCGCGGGAGATCGCCAAATTGTGCGAGAAGTTCGCGGCGAAGAATTCGTTAGCGTAACAGGAAGGGAATTGCTTGCCAAGGTAGCTCGAATTCGCGCTTATTTACGGAGCGCCGATTTGCGGTGTGGGGATCGATGCGCGATTCTGGCGCCGAATTCCATTCTTTGGGCCGCTTTCGATCTGGCAATGATGGCTGAAGGCGTTATTGTTGTGCCACTTTATTCGCGCCAGGCTCCAGGGGAGCTTGCGCTGATGCTCAAAGATTGCGAACCGCGCATTTTGTTTACCAGCGATGCTGCGCTTGGCGATGCCGTTGTGAAAGGGTGGGAGCAAGCGCCTGGTGTTGTTCTGTTTGAGGATGTGCTTCAATCATCTCCGCTCGCCGAACAAAATCCTGTTTCGCTGGGCGGCAGCGATCTGGTCACGATCATTTATACTTCTGGAACTTCTGGTGAGGCGAAAGGCGTGTGTCTCAACGTTGGAAATATTGATCACATGCTGGCGTGCACTGGCGAACGCCTCGACCAGTTGATGCGTGATAAGTCCGAGTCCGGCGACGTTCCGGATCAAGTTTTCCACTATTTGCCGTTTAACTTCGCGGGTTCGTGGATTTTGTTGCTGTCGTGTCTGATGCGCGTTAGCGAACTTACTCTTTCCACGGATCTAACTCGGCTTGTCGATGAAATTGGAGTGGCTTCGCCAAATTATTTTCTCAACGTTCCCACCTTGCTTGAACGCGTTCGACGAGGTGTGGGAGAAGCTATGGCTAAGCGAGGGCGATTCATAAGTTGGCTCTTTGCGCGCGCGCAACTCGCTTGGCAGCAGCAACAGTCAGGCGGAAGGGGCGTGCTCGATACGTTCTGGCTGGCGGTCGGGCGCAAACTTATTTTCGGAAAAATCAGGGCGCGTTTTGGTGCTTATCTTCGAGCACTCATTTGCGGGTCGGCGCCGCTGGCGCCGGAAACGCAGCAATTTTTTTTGATGCTGGGCATCCCGATTCTTCAGGTGTATGGTCTCACGGAAACCACGGCAATTTGCACGATGGATGATCCACGGGTTCACGTTGAGCTTGGACACGTGGGTCCGGCGATCAGCGGCATTGAAATGCGGCTTGGGGAAAACCAGGAAATATTGGTGCGTGGACCGAACATTTTTCCCGGCTATTGGAATCGGGTTGAAGAGACGAGGCGCGTGTTGCGAGACGGCTGGTTCCACACCGGGGATCAGGGCGAAATGAATGAGCGAGGCAATTGGCGGGTAACCGGGCGGATAAAAAATCTGATTATTCTGAATTCCGGGCACAACGTCGCTCCCGAGCCTATTGAAGAGAAAATTTCGCAACTCCTGCCGGGTGCGCAACAGGTCGTATTGGTTGGTGATGGCCGCGGACATCTCTGCGCGTTGATTGCGGGCCCGGTTGCGGCGCAGCAAGTTGACGAAGCGCTTGAGAGTGTAAATTCCGATTTGCCGCACTACCGGCAGATCCGAAATTTTCATCTGGTCGAAAATGGGTTCACGCCAGAGAATGGTCTGCTTACCGCGAATGGCAAGTTACGCCGCGACGCAATCAACTCACGCTATGCTTCAGAGATTAGCGCCATGTACGATGCCAGGCCGGCAAAGTAAACGTGATGACGAAAAAATTCAGCGGCAAAACGCTTCATTGGGAATGGCAGGATGGCGTTATTGAACTGACCCTGGATCGCGCTCCAGCCAATGAAATCGGCATGGACACCTTGGCCGATCTGGAGCTTTTTGTTGCCGCTTTTCCTGCGCTGGAAAAGGAAACCGCGGTGTGCATTATTCATAGCACACGCAAGCACGGGTTCTGTGCCGGCGCGGATCTTCGCGAACTTTATCATGGGGCTGCGTCGCTCTCAGTGAACGAGAGTGTTGCCAACGTAAGAAAATTTCTCGAACGCATTCATGCCGTTTTGAACGCCATCGATAGCGCGCCATTCGTTACGATTGCCGCGGTGCACGGCGTATGCTTTGGCGGTGGCTTTGAACTAGCATTGGCGTGCGACCTGATCATCGCGGATAAAATGGCGCGGTTTGCTTTTCCCGAACTGCGGCTCGGATTGATTCCAGGTTTTGGTGGCATTCCGCGTTTAAAACGAGATTTGGGCAATGCTCTGGTGCGCGATCTCTTACTCACCGGGCGCAGCATCAATGCCGCTCGCGCTCAGGCTGTCGGCCTAGTGTCGCAACTGGCCGCTGAGGGAGAAGCTCTCCGTGTCGCCCGCGGAACGGCTGCGCAGATCACCAAATTTGATGCCACTGCGCGCGCTGCCGCAAAAAAGTTCATCAAGCCCATTCCTCATGACGAGCTGAAGCGCGAGATTGCAATATTTTGTGAACTTTTTACACGGCCGGAAGTTATGGCCGCGCTCAAAAAATTTGTGACTTCCGATGACCCGATGCCGTATCTCCCGTGACGCGCTTTCGCCAGGGTTTTCCTTCTCCCGGCGGGAATGATAAATTGAAGCATCTATGCGGACACTGCAACAGACCACGCAAGAAGTCTTGGACCTCGCGGCCACGCACTTTCATGTTCCCGCGGGAACGCTCGCTCCTGAAGACGACTTCTTCAAAAAGCTGGGAATCGACAGCCTGCAAGCGCTGGAAATGCTTTCACGGCTCGAAAATCATTTCGCCATCGAATTGCCTGACTTCGAAGTGCAAGGCGTCAGCGATTTCAAGACGCTTGCTGAGCGTATCCAGTCACGTCTTTAATGTTGGACCTCACGCAATACCAATCCATAGGCGCGGCGTTGAAGGATGCGCTGGATAAGTTTGCGGACGAAGTGTGCCTGATAGAAGCTGACCGCGAAAAAGAAAAAGAACGAATCATTTACAGAGAATTCAAGTCACGCGCTTATCCTCTTGCACGCGCGTTGCAGGACGCAGGTTTTGCTCCTGCCACTCGCGCATCGATCATCATGACCAATCAGTCCAAGTGGCTGATTTCGGCTTATTCCATATTTCATTGCGGCGGCATTCTGGTTCCGCTGGATTACAAACTGACTGCCAGCGAGCAATGGCAACTTTTGAAGCATTCCGACGCAAGCGTTCTCATCACCGAATATCCCATCTGGCGGCTGCTTGCCGCATCCCCCGAGCGTCGCTCCGCGACAAGCTTAAAACGTGTGCTGATCACCGAAGCGCCGCCTAACGCCGATCTATTTGGCGCAGAACGCTGGGAGGATTTTCGCGGGAGCGGCGAACCCCCTTTTGTGCCGCGGCTTCGCAAAGACATCGCGTGCATCGTGTACTCTTCGGGAACCGGCGGCCGGCCCAAAGGTTGCATGATGACGCACGAAAATTATCTGGAACAATGCGTGGCGCTCACTTCGCTTTATCCTTTTTGGCCGGGCGTGCGGTATCTGAGTATTCTGCCGACGAATCACGCGATCGACTTCATGGTCGGCTTTTTCGGACCGTTCATTTGCGGGGCCACTGTGGTTCATCTCCGGACCCTGCGCCCCGAATATGTTCGCGAAGCATTTACAAAATACAAAATTACCTATGCGAGCCTCGTGCCCCTGGTGCTCAAAAATCTGCAAAAAGGATTGCAACAGCGCTTCGATGAGCTGCCGCCAGCCAAACGCCGGATGTTTAATTTTCTACGCTCGATCAATGTCGCGCTGACAAAAAGCCACCCGCGCCCGGCAATCAGCCGCCGGTTGCTGGGCGCAGTTCACCAGGCTTTCGGCGGGCAATTGCGTACCCTTATCGTTGGTGGCGCTTTTACCGAGCCGCAAACGCTGCAATTTTTTTATGATCTAGGCATTCCCGTTGCCAACGGGTACGGCCTGACCGAAGCCGGCACGGCGATAACCGTCAACGACTTGAAACCATTTCGCGCCGACACGGTCGGAAAGCCACTGCCGGGAATGAAAGTACGCATCGCGGACCCTGGAGCAGATGGAATTGGGGAAGTGTGGGTGCGCAGCAAAACAATTATGGCCGGTTATTTGAATGAGCCGGAACTGACCACGGAAACGATTGTCGACGGCTGGCTGCATACCGGTGACCTGGGACGCTTGGATGCTACCGGCCATTTGCAACTGGTCGGCCGAAAAAAAAATATGATAGTAACCGAAGAGGGGAAGAATATTTATCCCGAGGATATCGAAGCAGTTTTCGAAAACTTACCGGTGAAAGAGTTTTGTGTTTTTGCGGCGAATTACGTTTGGCCACAACGATCGCTGAGCAGTGAACAACTTGTCATCGCGTTGCACCTTGCCGCGGGGAGCACTTACACGGAGGATTTACGGCAAAAAGTAATCGCGTGCAACAATCGTCTGCTGAATTACAAGCGCATTCACGGCGTGGTGCTATTGGAAGAGGATTTTCCGCGCACCGCGTCACTCAAAATCAAACGAAATGTCCTTGCAGAGCGCGTCGCGCGCCTGGACCGTGCCAGTGCTATTCTGCCCTTGTAGTATAGACTCCTCTCCATGACGGCCGGCTCCTCCAATGACCGCTTTTTGGCGATCGTGAACCCAGCCGCGGGCGGCGGACGCGCCGCGAAACACGCAGGCCCCGCGCTTGCGCTGCTTCGCGAGAAAAAACTCCATGTCGACGTGATCGCTTCCACTGGCCCGCGGCACGCCGCGCAACTGGCTCGCGAAGCCTATGCGCAAGGGTATCGGCGATTCCTCGCGGTCGGAGGCGACGGCACGGCGCATGAAATTATCAACGGAATTTTTGGCCGCAGCAAAAATCCAGAACGGATGGCCTTGGGATTTTTGCCGTTCGGTACCGGCAACTCATTTCTCCGCGATTTCACCAAGGGCGGGGCGGATGCCGCTTTGCAAGCGATTCTGGCGGGGCGCACTCGCCGAGTCGATCTTTTGCGGCTAACCCACGCGCAAGGACAAATCCATTCCTTTAATCTGCTTAGCGTAGGTTTCACCGCCGAAGTTGGAGCCATCGCCAATCGCCGGTTCAAGTCCCTTGGACACCTTGGCTATTTGTTCGGCGTGATTATCGGCGTTCTTCAGTTGCGGCGGCTTTCTTTCAAGTTGCGTTGTGATGACGATGCCGACTGGGACGAGAGGCGCAGCCTGTTTCTTTCATTTAACAACAGCAAATATACCGGCGGCACGATGCTGATCGCTCCGGACGCGGATCCCAGCGATGGCCTGATTGAATTTGTACGCTGGGGACCCGTGAGCCGCCTTGGTCTGCTTCGCACCTTGCCCAAGCTCTACGATGGCACGCACATTCGGCATCCCATGGCTTCGCGCCGTGCGGTGAAGCACGTGGAATTCGATATTCCAGTTCCGATCGACGTTATGATTGACGGAGAAATTGTCACGTTGGAGTGCCGGACACTCGATGTTATTCCCGGCGCGATCGACATCTACATATGAGGAATTTATGGCTTAAACTGCGCAGCGTTTTTCTTTGGATTGTCAGTGGCATTCACTTTTTTATTGTTGCCCCAACCCTGGTGCTTCTGGGTATTTTTCTCGACCCGCGCAAATATGATTGGTTGCAGCGCGATTTCTGCAATCGCATAGCCTTATTTTCGGGCGTTAAACTCGAAATACGTTATGCGCCGGGGTTCGATGCGAAGCGCACTTCATTTTTCATGAGCAATCACGTAAACGTTTTCGATCCGTTTCTTCTTTATTGCGCTATTCCGCAATTCGTCCGCGGCTGGGAACTGGAATCGCATTTCAAAATTCCCGCGTATGGCTGGCTGATGAAGCGTTTCGGCAACGTTCCGGTTCCGGATGTACGGCGTCCTTCGGATTTGAAACGCATGTGGCGCCTTACGCAAGACGCCGTTGACAGCGGAACGAGTCTGATCATTTTTCCCGAAGCGAAACGCACACGGGACGGCAACCTCAATGAATTTCAGGATGGAGGGTTCCGCGTGGCGCAGCAATTACGCATTCCGATTGTGCCGGTAAGCCTGGCTGGTTCTTTTCAGCATCATCGAACAGGGCACTGGATGCTGTGGCCCGCGAAGGTGACTATTTATCTGCATGACACGATTTATACGGATAGTCTTACGAAACAGGATGTTCCAGCGCTGCGCGAGCGTGTCCGCGAGGTCATTGCGGCGCCGTTGGATACATTTCAACAAACCAACGAATGAAAAAATTCCGAGATCAAGGTTATTTTCCCGGGACTCGGGCCCTCAGAGGTTTAGCCGGATTCCAGGAAGCACACGGCCGGCCTTGGTTTCCTGCCAAGTAAAAAAAATTCTGTGTATCACGGTAATTGTGGATATCACCGCAATCACCCAAAGCACTGGGCCCATCCTGTTGGTGATGCCGCCAATAATCAGAAGAACCAGGCGCTCCGGACGTTCCATAAATCCAACCTTGCATAAAGGGATTAGGGATTCCGCGCGGGCCCTGGCGTAGCTGACCATCACCGAGCCGGCTGTCGCCACCGCTGCCAGCACCACATACTGTGTTCGCCCGTTCACCGAGTAATACACCAACAAGCCCATATACAACGCCATGTCCGCGTAACGATCCAGGGTTGAATCGTAAAATGCGCCAAAGGCGGTGACGCGGTTTTGCCGGCGCGCTACCTGGCCGTCGAGCATGTCCAGAAAGCCTGCGAAGAAAATAATCGCGGCGGCGGTGCGGAAGTTTCCGACGGCAAAATTTACAGCCGCGCCGGAATTAACTACCAGACCTAGAAACGTCAATAAATTGGGATTGATGCCGGTCGCGGCGATGCCCGCGACGATGCGGTCGAGCATCCATTTTCCGCCAGTTCCAATTGCGCCGGTAAAGGTAGCCATGTTTGTGCCAGTCGCCAATGATACTGTACCCGTTCCGCCGCGCCAACTCGCGCGCATCACGCCTCGGAGAGTGCGTGTTTGAAAAACGGATTAGGTCGGAATTAAAGCAGACGGGAGGAACTTGATTGCTCAATAAGCTTTGAAGGCATAGCCAACGTCGAATGGAAGTTTGCCATCCACTCGCAAAACCTTTACCGAACTGTTGATGGAGTAGACATCCAATAACCCGACAGCGCCCGGAGTCGCTTCCACGGCACGAAGTAAATCCTCATCGGTTTCCACGATTTTTATCAACGAGCCCTTTTCGTTCAGTTTCGCAATGGCGGGCCTAACATCTTCCGGCGTGGCACCAAACAATTTTTGCGTCACGATCCGCATTTCCGCGGACGACGGGTTTTTGATTACCAACTGGAAGCTTTTGCCGTCTGGCAGCGTTTTTTGCGTACCCTTACACAATTTCGTCAGGTCACCGAGCGGAATGTCGGACAGTTTGCTTCCCGAGGAAACAATCAGGGCGAGGTTCTTGACTGCGGAAAACGTCGTGCCGCCGACGGCCGCGAAAACAATTAGAACTGCCGCGCCGAACAACAAAGTTCTTGTGGCTGAGCGAAACATTGTCCTCATCTCCAACGCGCATTCGCGAAGACTGGCCCAGTATGCTGTTTCTTACGGCCGACACAAAATAGATTTGTAAGGTATTGTGTCCAATGTAACCCCTATTGTTAGGCTCGAACACCTGTCCCATTGGCCAGTTTCGGCTACCTGACGGCTCAAAGTATCTTGAATTCCTCAGTGCCACCATACTCATTGGCGGGAGCCTAGCGTTATGAATAGCGCGTTTTTAAAATTTTCTTTTTTGACGGGTTCGCTGTTACTTGCCGGGCAAGCCGGAGCTCAAGTCCGCCAGTCGCAGCAACTCTTTGGCTCCATTCCTGTTTCCACTCAATCGAGCGAAGCTCGCGAATTCGCCGAATTGGCCATCGAAAAATATGAAAATTTTCTTTTCGATGATGCGATTGTCCACGCGCAGCATGCTGTAGAAAAGGATCCCCACTTTGCGCTTGGTTACGCCGTGCTGGCCTTCGCTTCCCGCCGCGGCATCCCTAATTCTACGGCGAATCGCCGCGCCAAAGCTCTGCTGGGCAGCGCAACATCCGATGAACAGCTTCTGGTTCGCTGGATGACGAGCGTGGAAGATGGTGACCTGCTTCCGGCAATCACAAGGATGAATGACCTGCTTCATCGCTACCCGGACAATAAACACGTGCTATTTCTGACCGCCGGATGGCTTTACGTGCAGCAGGACTATGATCGTTCGCGAGGCATGATGGAAAGAGTTCTGGCCATGGACCCCAATTTTGCTCCAGTTCTGAATACCCTGGGGTACTCGTACATCGAGACGGGTGTTCCTAACCCGGCTAAAGCAGTGGCCGCGCTCGAGCGCTACGCGCAGCTTCTACCTTCTGACCCTAATCCCGAAGACTCACTTGGCCGGGTGCTTTGTTACGTTGGAGATTACCAGGCTTCTCTCACTCATTACGGCGCCGCACTGCAAATCGATCCGATGTTCTTTCCGTCGCAAGTTGGAATTGCGGATACGCTTACGTTAATGGGCGACTACGCAAATGCGCGGCTCGAATATGAACGCGCCATTCGATTCGCGGAGACTCCGCGCGAGTACCTGCACGCGCTATACAAGAGAGACTTTCTATTTTTCTGGGAAGGGAACCCGGTTGCAGCCCGCCAGGCATTAGCTTCGCTCGGTGAGCGTGCGGCCACGCAGCAAGAGCCGTATGCGATTTTTGAGGTTGGGCTGGCACGTGCGATGACGGCGGCAAATTATGCCGAAGAAACCAGCTTATTGCGCACGCTGCAAAATACCTTGGAGAAACCCGTCGCCGGAATGAGCGAAGTGGATCGTGGAGCTGCTCTTGCTTCTGTGATTCGCGAAGAGGTTCGCGCCGCCGTCCTCAACAATAAACCTTATGTCGCGCTGGAAAACGTGGCCAAGCTGGAGCGGTTGGCTGCCAAATCCCGCGATCTTATCGTGGAAAATAATTATGAATCCGCGCGCGGATACTTGATGTATTCCGAGGGAAATTTTGCGAACGCTGCCGACGAGTTGGCAACGGACTCGTATTCACCGCTGGCCATCGAGCAACTGGCGAAAGCTCAGGAAAAATTGGGTTTGACTTCCGCGGCGAGCTTGACGCGGGATCGTTTGAAATACAAAAGGTCGCAGTCGGCCGAATGGTACCTGGTAACGCATGCCGCCTCTCAGCAGTCCCAGTCAGCCAAGGCAGGCACCGGCCGTTAATGTCACGCGGCTGATTTCTTACGAGGAACTTTCGCGCCCTTTTTGCGGGCTTCCGATAGACCAATAGCGATTGCTTGCTTGCGGCTTTTGACCGTGCCGCCCTTGCCGCCTTTTCCCGATTTCAATGTCCCGCGTTTCTCGCGATGCACGGCGCTTTTCACTGATTTCGCGGCCGCTTTTCCGTATCGAGCCATGGATTTCTCCTCCGTTTAAATTTGCCACGTTCCTAATTTTCGATAGTCCGGAGATGCTCGGACCTGCGACTGGACGCCAATACATTTAACGCTTGGGAGTAGCGATTTTCGATGCATGGAATTCGGTATGGCTTCGGGGGATTCGCTGTACTGGTGTCAGCGAGGCTGTCGCCGTTTGCATCCGAGATTTGCATCTACGGTACAAACGGAGTGCCTTTACCTAGTGAACGGTATTGGTCCACGCGCGGCTGCTGAGAAAATCAGGCATGCCCACAGTCTTTAGAATTTACACGGAAAATGTTAACCGCAAAGAAGTGCTCCAAGTGGTAGCTAAGAAGTTCGAGAATTTTACGTTTCAACCTACGACTGGCTATTTCGTGGTCAGCCAGAAAAATCCGTGGTCATTGAAATCGTGAATGCTAGAAAAAAAGATGTGGCTGAAGTCGCAAGAAGCATCCGCAGAATTAACGGCCAGAAATCGGTGCTGGTGCTGGGCCTCCAGGCATCCGTGGAAAGAACCGGGGTGTAAGCACATTTTTCAGCGATTTGCGCCGCTTTTGGCCCCTTTCTTTCATTGGGCATTACGGGCTGTTGCCGCACTCTGCCGCCGATGTTAGGATGGCGTGTTCCATGTCTGCTTTCAAGCCCAGCTCCCCGCGTATCGGAATCCCGTGGCGCACCTCCGAGGAGGAAGCGCAGGCAAATTATCGTAAAATCGAGAACTATGAAAACGCGGTTCGCAAGGCCGGAGGCACTCCCGTGCTGCTTTCTCTCCGTGATGCGCAAAAACTCCAGCAGACAATTGCCACGTTGGACGGTTTTGTTCTTCCCGGCAGTCCCGCGGACGTGGATCCCGTCGCGTACCGGGACACGAATCATGGTCATTCCGCCCCAGCGGATCCGGCGCGGGAATCCACTGACCGAGCCATTCTCGATCACGCATTTTTGGCCAAAAAACCTGTATTAGCGATCTGCTACGGTTGCCAGCTTCTGAATGTCTATCTGGGCGGGACGCTTATTCAGGATATGCGAGCTGAGACGGGGACGTCTGTCCCGCACCGAGGAAAAGATTTGCAGCCGGCGCAAGACAAAGATGCCAGCCACGGAGTAACTCTTGAGGCTGGCAGCAAACTCGCTGAGCTATCTGCCAGTGTTGTCACAGAGACTAACAGTTCGCATCACCAAGCTATCCGGAAACCTGGCAAGAACCTGCGAGTCACCGCGCACGCAACGGACGGCACTATCGAAGGCGTCGAGTGGACTGGCGATGACACTTGGGTGGTGGGAGTGCAGTGGCATCCCGAGCGCATGTATGACGATCCGTTTGCGGAGCGCTTATTCACTGAGTTTATGGCCATGTCGCGCAACGCTGCCAGCGTGCGCTCATAAACCGCTTTGAAACCTAGATTTTTGGCTGTTCATTTTTTATATGGGGGAATGATGATTTCATTGGCAGGTAAAGCGGCTCTAATCACCGGAGGGTCGCGCGGCATCGGTGCGGCGGCGGTCAAGTTGTTTGCACAGGCCGGTGCGGATGTGGTTTTCAACTATAACAAAGCGAAGGATGCGGCCCAGCAGGTTGAGCAGGAAGCTGGGCGCCACGGAACGCGGGTGGAAGCTTTTAAAGCGGATGTGGGACGGCATGCGGACAACAAGAAATTAGTGGAGCAAACCGTCGCGCGACTCGGACGCGTGGATATAGTCGTGGCCAACGCGGGGGTGTGGAATTCAGAAGACTTGCCTATCGAAAAGATGACCGAAAAGCAGTGGGATGAAATGATGCGCGTAAATCTGAAAAGCGTGTACTCGCTTCTTCACTTTGCCGTGCCGCACATGATAAAGCAAAGGTCCGGCCGGATTATTCCAATCAGTTCCACTGCCGGCCAGCGTGGCGAATCTTTGCACACGCATTATGGCGCTTCCAAGGGTGGGATCATCAGCTTGACCAAGGGACTGGCCGCTGAACTCGCTCCTTACAATATTCTGGTCAATAGCGTTGCGCCCGGCTGGGTGGCCACGGATATGTCCAATGCTGTTTTGGCATCGAAAGCCGGACAAAAAATGGCTGCGACAGTAATTCCGCTGCGCCGCGCGGCGACTGCGGATGAGATTGCGGGACCCATCCTGTTTCTAGCGTCTGACCTGGCCAACTTCATGACCGGGGAAATCATCAATGTTAATGGAGGGTCCGTTTTGTGCGGGTAAAGCTCAGTCCATTTGTTCTCGCCGTGCTCTTGTGTGCCACGAATTTGCCGCTGCGAACGGTGGCACAGAATCCGGATACCATGATGCCGGAGCAGAGCGCCGCGAAAGCCAAGCAACTCTTGCAGCAATTGACTGATGCGCTGGGCGGACAAAAGTATTTGAGTGTGCGGGAAAGCGAGTGCGAAGGAAAACTTGCGCAATTCGGGCATAACGGCGACCTCACTGGATATGTACTTTTTCGTGACTACTGGTCTTATCCTGATAAAAACCGCACGGATTACACAAAAAAGGGCGTGATCATCGATCTCTACTCCGGCAACGAGGGTTGGACGATGGATAAGGCCGGTGTTTCCGAGCAACCGGCCAGCTCCGTTACGGATTTTCAGGAACAGGTAAAACGCGATATCGATAATTTATTGCGCCTTAGGCTGAAGGAAGAGGGCATGACCTTTCGCTACGGGGGTAGCGGGCTGGTCGACTTGAAACAGGTGGATTGGGTAGAGATTGTAGACCGTGATGCGCGGACGTTTCGGCTGGCCATCAATCGAGAAACGCATTTGTTGGTGCGAAGTGTGGTAGTCACGCGCGATGAAAATACCCGCGAACGCGCCGAAGAAGTGACTTTTTATTCTACTTACCAGCCGAGGGATGGCGTGCAAACACCACTGCAGATTGCTCGCGAACACGATGGGCGGCGGATTTATCAGGCGTTTTTTACTACGTGCAAATATAATCCAGGATTTCCCGCGGATTTATTCACCAAAGCGGCGCTGGAGCAGCGGTACTCTGAAGTCGGGAAAAAAGGTAAGGATAAGAAACGCAGCAGCGACAAAGATAAAGACAAAGACGGCGACAGGTTAGCGAATTAAACCGTAGCGCAGCCAATGCTGCTCAGCCCACGCCAACTACGCGCTCTCGAATCCATCTGCGAAACTTTTTTTCCAGCCACCGACGCGTGGCCCTCCGCGACACAGCTCGGCGTCCCCGCAGCGCTCGCTGCGAATTTGGACTTTAATCCCCGCGCGTCCGAGAAAGCCGAGTTGCTGCAGTTGCTCGATGTGTGGGATTCGCGCTTTCACAGTTTGTTTACTATCGGCAGATTCAGTTCCTTTTCTACGCTCCCCTCCGATTTGCGCACGCGCATCTTGCTGAATTGGGCGGACAGCTCGCTGGCCAAACGTCGCGGCGCTTTCCAGGCTTTGCGCAAGGGAATTGGCTTTCTCCACGTGATGCTGTCTGACGGCGCAGGTGACAGCGCGGTCTGGCGCAAAATGAATTATCCAGGCCCGCTGACGGCCAGCGCCGCTAGCCGATCATCGGGCTGGCCCCCCGAGCGACCCCTAGCGGTTGCAATTCCCGACCGCGATCTCAAATTGTCGTGTGAGGTTTGCGTGATCGGCTCGGGCGCGGGAGGGGGCACCGCAGCGGGAGTACTTGCGGCCGCGGGAAAAGACGTAATTGTTTTGGAGGCAGGCGGCTATTACGACGATTCAGATTTCGATGGCTCTGAAATGCGTGGATTTCACCGGCTTTACAGCGAAGCGGGTTTTGCGGCCACCGCTGATCACAGCGTGGGACTTCTCGCCGGCGAATGTCTCGGCGGAGGAACCGTGGTGAATTATTGCACATCGTTTCGAACGCCTGATGAGATTCGAGCGGAATGGAGCGCAGCCGGGGTACCCTGGTTCGCCGAAGATGAATACACGAAAAGCCTGGATGTCGTTTGCAACCGGCTTTCGATAAATACTGAGCACAATCGCGTTTCGGCGCGTGAAAAAGTGTTTGAGCGTGGTCTTCGCGCGCTGAATTGGCACTGCGCGGCAATGCCGCGAAATGTGATTGGCTGCGAGCAAGGAAAAGTTTGCGGCTATTGCGGTTACGGATGCGCGCTGGGAGCGAAGCAATCGACAGCAAAGACCTGGCTTGCGGACGCGCAAAAAAATGGCGCGCGCATACTGGTGGAAACGCGAGCAAAAAAGATTTGCATCGAAGGTGGCACCGCAACTGGCGTGGAAGCGCGATCCAAAACTGGACATTTCGTTCAAATCAGCTGCAAGACAGTGATTGTGGCTT
>Ga0209117_1000313_pt1 | contig 24130 bp, 23 predicted proteins | sample BlaSpr_A8_OM2_M2_FD_187978 | JGI IMG/M metagenome (GOLD analysis project Ga0209117, IMG submission 187978) | Forest soil microbial communities from Thunder Bay, Ontario, Canada - Black Spruce, Ontario site 2_A8_OM2_M2 (SPAdes) (version 2) | ecosystem: Environmental > Terrestrial > Soil > Boreal... | reverse complement strand
GAACGCGATTACGACGCGGTTCGAACGGCATATGCGCGGCGGGAAATATCCGCCGAGGTGGTGAAATTTGTGACAAATATGGCGGAGCGTTTCGATTGGGCGGATGCGATTGTGTGCCGCGCCGGCGCCATCACCGCGGCGGAAGTTGCGGCAGCGGGGCGCGCGGCGATTTTCATCCCGTTTGGACATGCCACCGACAGTCATCAACTGCGCAACGCGCAGGAGATGACCAGAGCCGGCGCGGCGCGGGTGATTGTGGAAACCGAGTTGAGCGCGGAACGGCTGGTGAAAGAAATTTTTGATCTGGTTGAGCATCCCGAGGAGACGGAAGCGCTGGCAAGCAAGGCTCGAGAGATGGCGCATCCACATGCGGCGCGGGAAATTGTGAATTTAATTGAAGAGGTGGCGAAGGTTGGCGGGGCGATCAGCCCGTTGATACCGGTAGCCGGGGATACGGCCACATGATGGTTTCGTTTCGAAATTTTCAGCGTATTCACCTTGTGGGCATCGGCGGAATCGGTATGAGCGGGATCGCGGAAGTTCTGCTGACGCTGGGTTACTCGGTTTCCGGATCGGACACGAAAAGTTCAGCGACCACGGAACGATTGCAGCAGATGGGCGCGACCATTTATGAAAAGCACGAGGCCGCCAATGTAGAAGGCGCGCACGTGGTGGTCACGTCGTCGGCGATTCGCAGCGAAAACGCCGAAGTGCTGGAGGCACACAAACGAAAAATCCCAGTGATTCCGCGAGCGGAGATGCTTGCGGAGCTGATGCGTCTTAAATATGGGATTGCGGTGGCGGGCGCTCACGGAAAAACCACCACGACATCGATTGTGGCTTCGGTTCTGGCCGCGGCGCATTTGGATCCGACATTTGTGATCGGCGGCAAAGTAAATCAGGCGGGAACCAACGCGCGGTTGGGCAAGGGCGAATACTTTATCGTGGAAGCCGATGAAAGCGACCGGAGCTTCCTGATGCTGGCGCCGGTGGTTGCGGTAGTGACCACCATCGATAGGGAACATCTGGATCAGTACGCATCGCTGGAAGATATTCAGGGAGCGTTCGCGCAATTCGTGAATCGCATTCCGTTTTATGGCGCGGCGATTCTGTGCATCGATGAGCCGAACGTGCAGGCTATTTTGCCCAGCGTGAAGCGGCCGATCATTACTTACGGGACATCGAGCCAGGCGGACCTGGTGATCAGCAATATAAAACTGGAAGGGTTAGGCAGCGAATTTCGGCTTACATTTCGCGGAGAAGATTTGGGATTATTTCAGCTCGCGCATCCGCCGGGAATTCATAATGTGCGGAACGCGGCAGCCGCCGCGGCAGTGGCTCTTTACTTGAATGTGCCGATTGATTTGATTCACGAGGGGCTTGCGAAATTTGCAGGGGTGGGAAGACGCTTTGAAGTGAAAGGCACCAGCAACGGGATCACGGTGATTGATGACTACGGGCACCATCCCGTGGAGATTCGCGCAACGCTCGATGCTGCACGCTTTTCGAAATTTGCGCGACTGCTGGTGCTTTTTCAGCCGCACCGGTATTCCCGCACACAACATCTTTGGGATGAATTCAGCCGGGCTTTCAATCAAGCGGATGTGTTGGTGTTGACTGATATTTATCCGGCGAGCGAAGCGCCAATCACCGGAATTACCAGCGAAGCTTTGGCGGCCGCGATTCGCGAAGCCGGCCACAAAAACGTTCATTACATTTCGACAATTCAGCAAGCTAACAAATTCCTGTTGAAAGAAGCGCGCAGCGGTGACGCCATTTTGACGATTGGCGCGGGCAGCGTCAGCCGCGCCAGCAATGAGTTGATGACCCTGCTTGAAGCGCAAGTGGCAGTCCGGGAGCCTCATGCGCGTTGAAGAACCAAAACTTCTGGCAGGGCTACGGGAACTGGAGGTGGAGCTAAAGCCTGGCGCTTCGCTGGCTGACATGACGCAACTGGGAATTGGGGGCACCACTGACCTTTTGCGCATCCGGAGGCACGCTTCGATTCCGGTGCTGTTGAAATTGCTGGAGCAAAATGGCATAGCGCATAAATTTTTGGGCGGCGGATCAAATTTGTTGGTTGAGGATGGGGAATTACCGTGGGTGGTGTTGCAACTGGTTCGCCCGGAGCCTGACGTGGTGGTGGAAGGGAATTTTGTGCAGGTGGATGCAGCCGCGGACTTGGGCCGCACGGTGACTTTCTGCGCCAAGCATGACCTGGGCGGGATGGAAGGGCTCATTGGGGTGCCAGGCACGGTGGGAGGGGCGTTGCGGATGAATGCCGGCGCGTATGGGATGCAAATCGGAACATACGTACGGGAGGTGACCGTGTATCGAAGCGCAACGCGGAGTGTGGAAATCCTCAGAGGCGGCGAAATTTCCTTTGAATACCGTCACACATCATTTGCGCCGGATGATATGATGCTGTCAGTGAAACTGGAACTTCCCTCCAAACCGTTTCGCGAAATTCTTCAAGGGATCCGTATCTGCAATGAGAAACGCCGCGCGAGCCAGCCGATGGGGCAAAAAAGCGCCGGCTGCATCTTCAAGAACCCACCAGGAGCTTCCGCAGGTCGCATGATTGACGAGCTGGGGCTCAAGGGCCTTTCGGTGGGAGATGCGCGCATCAGCGACCGCCATGCAAATTTCTTCATTAACGCGGGCAACGCGTCCGCAGGCGAGATGCTGCAGCTGATCGGAGACGTGCGCGAGCGCGTGCATCAGCGGTACGGCGTGACCCTGGAGAATGAGGTGGTGGTATGGAACGCGTGAAGGCGATCCTGCGGAATGCGGCAGAGGTCGATAGCCGGCCGGAATTGCTTGCCGAGGAAGAGCCGCGTTATCTGCGGCGGCAGAAGCCGGTGGAGATCAGGCGAAAGAAATTTTCCGGCAAGAGCGGGTCGTTTTACCGGCGAGTTTTTTTTGGAGTGTTGATCGGCGCAGTGACGGTTACGGGCTGCGTGTTAGCCGGACGATTCGCGCTGTATTCACCGAGTGTGCTGCTGGAGAAGCCGGAGCAAATCGAAGTAAAGGGCAATCACATCGTGTCGCGCGACGCGGTGCTGCAACAATTTGTGCGCGACAGGGGCCGCAGCGTTTTGCTTGTTTCGCTGGACGAGCGCAGGTCACGGCTGCAGGAGCTTCCGTGGGTGGAGCAGGCCAGCGTGCAGCGGATTCTACCCAACCGCATTCGCGTGGAATTAACCGAGCGTACACCAATCGCATTCGTGCGCAACGGTTCAGAGCTGGCACTGATCGATGCGCACGGAGTGTTGCTGTATCGTCCGGAAGGGGAAGAGCTGCATTTCCCAATTGTCACTGGAATTTCTGAAAACATGCCGCGCGAAGAGCGCGAACAACGCATGCAGATTTATCAGGAATTTCTGAAAGACGTGGATCTGGTTCGCGCGGGTTCGTCGGATAACGTTAGCGAAGTGGATTTCTCGAATACGCGCGATCTGCGCGTGGTGATGACTGGCGTCAGCAACGCAAGCGATCCTCAGGCGGTAACGTTACATTTTGGACAGGACAATTTCACCGGCAAGTATAAGAATGTGCTGGACAACTTTTCGCAGTGGCAGGCCAAGAACGGACCTATTCAGTCTTTGGATTTGCAATATTCGCGGCAAGTTGTGGTGAACCCCGACACCACAGTTTCCGCCGCGAAAACCCGGTAAATACAAAAGCAGGAGCGGGGCTTGGCAAAGAAAGATAAATACCTGGTGGGGCTGGATGTCGGAAGCACGAAGACTTGTGCGCTGATCGCTGAAATTGCGGGCGAACAGGTAAAATTTCTGGCTCTGGGCGCGGCGGAATCCAAGGGATTACGCAAAGGGCTGATTGTGAATCTCGATTCCACGGTCAGTTCCATTCGGCGAGCCATTGAAGAAGCGGAAAGCGTAGCGAATGTGCCGGTGGAGTCCGCGGTGATTGGCGTGGCGGGAAGCCACGTGCGCGGTGTGAATAGCCGGGGAGGGGTTACGCTGGGACACCGTCCGCGCGATATCGAGCGGGATGATGTGCGCCACGCGGTGGATGCGGCACGAAACGTGACCCTACCTGCGGATCGCGAAGTTCTGCACGTTTTGCCGCACGAATTTCTCGTCGACGCACAGGATGGCATACGAGACCCGATCGGCATGATTGGTCAACGTTTGGAAGCAAACGTACATATTGTTACTTCCTCGGCGGCAGCCACGCAAAACCTGGTTACCGCGTCGAACCGCGCAGGGCTATTAATTAATGATACGGTGCTGGAGCCGCTGGCGTCAGCGGAGTCGAGCCTGACACAGGACGAACGCGATTTAGGGTGCTGCCTGCTGGACATCGGCGGCGGAACCACGGAATGGATTATCTATGGCGGCGGCGCGGTGCGGCATACCGGTTCGGTGCCAATCGGCGGCGACCATTTTACGAATGATCTGGCGGTAGGACTGCGGACGCCGATACCCGAAGCGGAAAAAATAAAACGCCAGCATGGTTGCGCGATGTCTTCGATGCTGAAAGAGAATGGCTCGATTGAAATTGCCAGCGTGGGCGACCGTCCTCCGCGCACGATTTTTGCGAGCATGATTACCGACATTATCGAGCCGCGCGCAACGGAATTTCTTGCGTTGATTCGTGACGATTTGCGTCGCGCCGGGCTGGACAGCCAGATCCCCGCCGGATTTGTGCTGGCCGGGGGCGGTTCGCGTCTGCACGGACTACTTGATCTTGCGGAACAGACTTTTCACTTGCCGGTGCGAATCGCGGAGCCGAAAGGCCTTGTTGATCTGCCTGAGCAAGTGGCTCAGCCGGAGTATGCAACTGTTGTTGGTTTGGTGCTATACGGCGCGAAGGCACGCCGCAACGTGCCGCAGCGTTCGGGAAATCTGGTGTCTAAATTAAAAGCCATGTTCGCCGGCGCCTCGTAACCCCTGCCCGGGTGCGCCGAAAACTCTACCGCGAATATGGAGAAGGTCGAGGACAAAGGGTATGACAACAAAAGATGCAGGAATCCGGATGAGCTTCAGCGAGGAATTGCAGCCGGCAAAAATCAAGGTGATCGGTGTGGGCGGCGGAGGATGCAACGCCGTCAACCGCATGATACGCGCCAAGGTGGAAGGCGTGGAATTTATCACCGCGAACACAGATTTGCAGGCGCTAAAACTTTCGCAAGCACCGGTGAAATTGCAGTTGGGCGCGAAATTGACGAAAGGCCTGGGCGCGGGCGCGAATCCCGAAATTGGGCGCAAGGCGGCGCTCGAGGACACGGAAAAGATTATCGAAGCGCTGGAAGGCTCCGATATGATTTTCATTACGACCGGCCTCGGCGGGGGTACGGGAAGCGGCGCCGCGCCGGTGGTCGCTTCGCTGGCAAGCGAACTGGGCGCGCTGACCGTGGCGGTGGTGACAAAGCCATTCGCGTTTGAAGGCAAGCGACGCTTGATGCAGGCGGAGCAGGCTCTCGAGGAACTTGTGGGCGTTGTGGACACCGTGATTGTGATCCCGAATGAACGGTTGATGGAAACCGTGGAGCGCGGCACCAGCTTTTTCGACGCCTTCCGCATCGCGGATGACATTCTTCGCCAAGCGGTCCAAGGTATTTCAGACATCATTACCGTGCCGGGGATTATCAACCGCGATTTTGCCGACGTGAAAGCGATTATGCACGGCCAAGGCTACGCCGTGATGGGCACCGCTGTGGCCACCGGAGCGAATCGTGCCGTCGAAGCCGCGAACCGGGCCATTTCCAGCCCGCTGCTGGAAGACAACTCCATTCAAGGCGCTCAAGGCATTCTGATTAATATCAGCGGCAGCTCGAGCTTGACGCTGCATGAAGTTCATCAGGCGTCATCGGTAATTCAGCAGGCTGCTCACGAAAACGCGAATATTATTTTCGGCGCGGTCATGGACGACTCCATGAAAGACACTATGAAGATCACGGTGATCGCAGCAGGATTCAAGGACGCGGGGAAGAAGCACTCGCAGCAGCGTCCATCGTTCCTTCCCAAAACATGGAAGCAGGGGCGAGAAGTGCCAGTTGCGGCGGCGGCAGCGGCCGGCGCGGCCTCTACGCAAACTCAACCGGCGAATGTTGTGCACCAAGTTCAGCAGAACGTTCGTGAAGTGAGCCAAGACGTTCCAGCTGATGATCTGGATGTGCCGACATTTCTTCGGCGTCAGGCGCAAAAGGCCTAACGTAAATTTTTGACGGATTACTTCGAAAGGGCGCGGCGGTCTGCTGCGCCCTTTTTTATTTTTGAAATAATGCATTTTTCACGGAAGGCTTTTTAATTGATCGGCAAGTTTTCGCACTTCGCGCTCAAACAATGGAAGATCGTTACCTGGGCGAGGAACAACGCCGCTGAGACCTGCGTGAAATTCCCGGGCGCCGGTTTCGGCGAACAGGGATGCTACATTACCGCCATGAATTCCTCGTCCTGGCATTACCACCAGGCGATTCCGCGCGATCGTAATTAATTCCTTAATAATCCCCGCCCCTTCGGGAGCAGTAGACTTTCCACCGGCGGTTAACAGGCGCGTTGCTCCGGTTTTCAGGACGGCTTGCAAAGCCGCATGTAAATCGGGCGTTTGGTCGAAAGCGCGGTGAAAGGTTACCGGCAACGGTGATGCGAAGTTCACCAATTCCTGGGTCCGTACCACGTCAACCTGACGGCCGGCATTCAGCACGCCAAGCACAACGCCATTCATTGCGGCTTCCTTTGCGATTTGAATTGCGCGTTGCATCTGAGCAAACTCGGAATCCGAGTAGAGGAAGTCTCCATCGCGCGGACGAATCATGGCGAAAATCGGCAAGTGAAGCTGTTCTCGGGCCAGCCGCATCAATTCGTTGGAAGGAGTAAGACCTCCTACGGCCAAGCTTTCGCACAATTCAATGCGATGAGCGCCACCGCGTTGCGCCGCAAGGGCCGCTTCCACTGTTTCTACACTAATTTCCAGCAATTTTGGGCGACTCGACAAGGAATTCACCGCCATCTCGACAGGTTTAACGCAAGGTTATAAATGCGATGGGGCAAGTAGCGTCGATCAGAATTAGTATGCGCTTGGTATTTGAGGTTACAGAATGTCTTGCGGGCAGCAGAAAAAAGGTTAAGCAAAACCGCACGGATAAAAATTAGACCAAACCAAAGGTGGCAAAAGCCACAATGGATGCCAAGCCGAGTGCGGTGCCCAGGACTATACCGGCAAGGACATCGCTCAAAAAGTGCATTCCAAGCACGATGCGGGAGACCGCGATGCTGATTGCGAGAAAAAACAGCGGAGCTTGCAACGAAGGATAGTAATAGCTCACGACCAGGGCAATCGAGAACGCCGACATGGTGTGGCCTGAAGGAAAAGAAAATTGGTCGGGCGGAAGAACTTTTGACCAGCAATGTGGTTCGTACTGGCAAGGACGCTTGCGGTGGCTAATCTTTTTGAGGACTTTAAAAACCAATACGCCGACGAGCGCTGCGGCTCCGGCAGCACAAACCGAAGGCGCGGCTTGCGCGCCACCGTGAATCAACAAGATGATTCCGAGGGCGTACCAAATCCAGCCATCGCCCATGCGGGTAGCGGCAATCATCCAAAAGCGGATCCAACGCGGCGGACTCCAGCGATTCATGCGACGCATCAGGCGATGGTCGCGTGTTTCAATGAAGCCCCAGATCGTGCGCGAGACGGCCATGGCGGTTACCTCAGCTTCAGCTAGCCCAGTGAGTCTCCAGACGGGAATCCACATCCCAAAGCATACGCGGTTGTTTTTCCCCAGTCTCCAAAAACTTAATCCACTTTTTGCAAAAACGAATTTCGTTCAGCCAGTGTGCCGCGGTTATTGCGGGAACGAGTGACGTAAGCGGTAAAGCCGCGAGCATCCAGGGCTGTTCCGCGACAACCGAGCCGACGACCCGGTAGACGTCCGCCGTGAGTTTGCCCAAGCTGCCATGAGCGCCGCGAATGATGCCGCGCCCGGCCCGCAGACCGGATAGAAATTCGTCAATGTTCCTGGCGTCCGGGACTTCGGTATACGTGCGAGCCACGCCGGCCAAGGTGTGCGAATCGCTTCCGGCGATACCGACCTTGCCTAAGCGGGTGGCCAGGCGTTCCGCGCCTAAATTTGCTTCAGTGCACATTTGACCGTTGCGCGTTTCGAAAGCTGGAACGTATGATGCAAACCAGTTGAAATCGGCTTCCTCGCGATGTCCGGTCAGCCCAGAAAGGACATGATTTACGCTGAAAAAAAGCTTGCGCTCGGTGAGATACATGAGAAGTGAGATAAAATCGGCACGGCGCTGCTGCACTTCCACATGGTCGCGTTCGGTGATTCCATAGACGCCGAGATGAATCTCGGTTTTGCTGGGCATTCGCACGGTAATTTCTTCGCTGAGGAAGAAATCAGGGTTTTTGCGAAGGGCTTCGGCGGCATCGATGGAGTCGTGGTCGGTGATGGTGACGACGGACATGCCAAGTTTCTTGCAACGGGCGTAAACTTCGGCAGGGTCGTTATAGGATTCTTTACAAATGCGATTCAGGCCCGGGGTGGTGCTCATCCCGGAGGCGGTGGAGTGAAGGTGAAGGTCGCATCGCATGTTTCAGTTGTACTTCTTGGATATAAACAGCATGTAAAGACGAGACGAATTCTACATGAATGGTGCCCTAGAACTATATGAGCACATTAGACTTCTTTGGTTATCCACATGGCATGTAGACTGCTCTTGTAAACGCGACTTAATGCTGACAGAATCCCCGCAATGAAAAAAATACACGTCGTTTTTCATGATGCTGGCGGCGGGCATCGCAATGCCGCTGTGGCCCTGCAAACCGTGATCGCTCAGCAGAATCGTCCCTGGCAGGTCGACCTGATACAGTTCCAGTCCCTATCGGACCGGTTGGACGTACTGCGCCAGTTGACGGGCATTCGCATTGAGGAGCAGTACAACGCGATCTTGCGCAACGGATGGACGCTGGGTAGCGCGCAGCTGTTAAAAGTGCTGCAGGCGACGATTCACCTGTTTCACGGCGCCATTGTGAAACTGCTGACAAAATATTGGCGTGACAATCCGGCGGACTTGCTGATTTCGGTGATTCCTCACTTCAACTCCCAATTGTACGAAAGTTGGTCGGCGGTGTATCCCGAGCGGCCATTTGTGACCCTGATCACCGATCTGGCGGATTACCCACCGCATTTCTGGATTGAGCCGGTAATTGGTCATGGGAATCAGCAATACATCATTGCGGGCACGGAGCGCGCGGTGGAGCAGGCACGTTCTGCCGGGCACCCAGCCAGCAACGTGTTTGGCACGTCGGGGATGATCCTGCGTCCTGATTTTTATGAAAAGGATGATACCGATCCGGTTGCGTTGCGCGCTGAACTTGGTTTGAAGCCAGATCTGCCGACCGGGATAGTGCTCTTCGGAGGATTTGGTTCCAAAGTGATGTACGACATTGCGGATCAGCTGGAAAAAGCTCAATTGCCTGTGCAGTTGATCCTGGTTTGCGGCCGCAACGAGAAACTAGCCGCGCGAATGCATGCCCGGGAATGGAAAATGCCGGTGCACATCATTGGATTCACGAAGGAAGTTCACAAACTGATGCGCGCCGCGGATTTTCTGATTGGGAAGCCGGGTCCGGGGAGCATAGCCGAGGCCATGGTTCGTCAACTGCCGGTGTTGATTGAATGCAACGCGTGGACGCTGCCGCAGGAACGCTACAATACCGAATGGGTGCGGGAAAAACGGGTGGGAGTGGTATTGAAAAATTTCCGGGAAGTGGTTGCGGGCGTGAAACAAATGACTGATCCGGGCACGCTGGTGGAATTTCGAAAAAATGTGGCGAAGCAGAATAATCGCGCGGTATTCGAAATCGCGGAAATCCTATCTAAACTTTTGGGCGAAGCACCGGGCAAGGCGACCCAGGAGAGCGACCCAGTGCGATTGGCAAATTCCCGATTCGTTTGAGAATCGTTCCGATATGGGATGGTGGGTCAATTTGGGGACACTGCGGGCTAGTTGCCGTTCATTAAGGTGTTTCTAATCAAACGCTTGAAAAATTTCTGGGGGATAAATGAAATGGAGCGCGTCGTGCTCCTAGCAAGGTCGTGGCGCGCTTCAAATTTAACGGCTTGTGAATGGAGGCGAGCGAGGGGGAAGGGGCTTGCTCGCCGCCGTTTCATAGGTCGTTCCCACCTGCCTCTGAGAGGGAAGCTAGGATGGATGAACCCCACGCGCCGGTGTGAAGACGACACTGGCAATTGAAGCGCGCTTTCAGGACCCCCGAACCCAAGCGGGGGTCCTTTTTTTTGCGCTACTCGCCCGCGCACCCGCAACGCTCACAGCGAAGAACAATGCTTCAGTTAACCCGGCCGGTTACGGCGATACCCGCTTGGCCTAAAACGTGAGCGACCTCGCTTTCGCGCAAGCGCGAAGCGTCATATTCAAAGGACAATTGATTCTTTGTTTCGTCGATGCGAAAACGGCGCAATCCATAGGTGTTAGAAAAATTCGCCAGACTGCGGAGCTGCTCCTGGCTGAGAGGAGACTGTAAGGCAAATGTGACTTCGACAAGGGTCATGGACGAATTATAGCAGCGAACCAGCAATTCGGTCCGATGCCAAGAAACGGGCAATTTGACAAATATAGGGTATAGGGGTATACATAGGGCCAGGGGGTATGAATAGCAAAATGGCTGGTCGCTCCAAAAAAAGGAAAATGTCGGCAAGCAGCGCCGCGAAGCAGGCGGGCGGACGCAAATCCGTGGCCGTGGATGCTGAAATCAAAGCGGCGAACACCAATCGTTTGCGCCGCATTGAAGGCCAGATTCGCGGACTGCAAAAAATGGTGGAGAACGAACGCTACTGCGCGGATGTAATCACGCAGATCGCTTCGGTGCAAGAAGCTTTGCGCGGTGTGGCGCGAAATCTGATGAAGAATCACCTGCAACATTGCGCGAGCCAAGCGTTTTCAAGCGGCGACGCGGCGGAAAACGCCGCAATGTATGACGAATTGCTGGAGTTGATTTACAAGCATTTGCGATAGGCATGGCGTTAAGGGGCGCAAGAGGCGGAGGAGAAAACAACGTGGAACGCGATCCTGTTTGCGGAATGACGGTCGAGCCGGGCAAAAGTATCAGCCTGATGCATGACGGAGAGCTTCACTATTTTTGTAGCAAAAGTTGCGCGCGAAAATTTGAAGAAGAGCCGAAGAAATACATTACGGCCAAGAGTAAGCCGGTTGCAACTCCCGCTGCGGGTCTGCCGATCTTATCGAACGAACCGAAAGAAAGAGATCCTGTTTGCGGAATGATGGTTGAACCTGCAAAGGCGGCCGGGAAAGTTTCGCACGACGGAAAAACATACTTTTTTTGTTCGAAGCGCTGTGCCGAGCGCTTCGAGCAGGATCCGCGGAAATTTCTTGCGACTCCAGGAACCACGGGAATGGAGGCCGCGCCGGCCGCCCCTTCTCAAGGAAGCAAAGAAGTGCGATACACCTGTCCCATGCACCCCCAAATTGTGCAAATTGGCCCTGGAACATGTCCTATATGTGGAATGGCGCTGGAGCCGATGGATATTTCCGCTGAAGCGGAAAGCGATCCCGAATATGACAACATGCGGAAACGGCTCTGGATCAGCGCCTTTTTGTCCGCGCCGGTTTTGCTGCTTTCGATGTTGGGAGAATTTGTTGACCTGCATCTTTCGCCGCTCACCAGGAATTGGATTGAGTTTTTCCTCGCGACTCCGGTGGTATTGTGGGGCGGTTGGCCATTTTTTCAGCGATTTTGGAATTCGATCCTGAATCGCAGCCCGAACATGTTTACGTTAATCGGCTTGGGGACAGGCACGGCCTATTTGGAAAGTCTGGTCGCAACCATCTTCCCTCAACTGTTTCCTGCTTCGTTCCGGGACATGCACGGCGCAGCGCCGGTTTATTTTGAAGCAGCCGCGGTGATCACAACGCTGGTGCTGCTAGGGCAGGTGCTGGAGCTGCGCGCGCGGCAAAGTACCGGCGCGGCGATTCGTGCATTGCTTAATCTCGCGCCGAGCCAAGCCCATTTGGTTGCGGCGAATGGAAGCCACAAGGATGTAACGCTCGATCAGGTGCGCGTTGGGGATCGTCTTATGGTGCGGCCGGGGGAGCGGATTCCTGTCGACGGCATCATTGAGCAGGGAAGCAGCGCAGTTGAAGAATCGATGATTAGCGGCGAGCCCATGCCGGTGGAGAAAGTCGCAGGTGACCCGGTCACTGGGGGGACGCTGAACACCAGCGGCAGTTTTGTGATGAAGGCGCAACGCGTCGGTAGTGAAACGATGTTGGCGCAAATCGTTAAAATGGTCAGCGAAGCCCAGCGCAGCCGCGCGCCGATGCAGCGCCTCGCGGATCGAATTGCGGGCTACTTTGTTCCGGCGGTAATCCTAGCCGCGTTGATTGCGTTTTTTGGCTGGACTTTTTTTGGACCGGAGCCGCGCTTGGCGTACGCCCTGGTAAGCGCCGTCAGCGTTTTAATTATCGCTTGTCCTTGCGCGCTCGGGTTGGCCACGCCGATGTCCGTGATGGTGGCGGTGGGCAAAGGAGCAACGTTTGGCGTGCTGATTCGAAACGCCGAAGCTCTGGAGACGCTTGCGCGTGTGGACACCCTGGTCATCGATAAGACGGGAACACTTACCGAAGGCAAGCCCAGCGTTAGCAGCGTGGAAATAATTGATGCGGCAGGCATTCCGGAAGACGAAATTCTTAGGCTGGCCGCGAGCGTAGAGAATTTAAGCGAGCATCCACTCGCGCGAGCCATCGCGAAATACGCACAAGAGAGTTTGGCTCTCTACGAAGTCACAAATTTCCGGGCGTTCCCGGGGGGTGGAGTTGAGGGAACCGCAAAAGGAAAAAGAATCGCAATTGGCAGCAAGGCTTTTGTCGTCGAGAAGGGAATTGTTAGCCGGGGCCGCGATGTAGCTACAGGCAATGCCGATGGGGGAGCCGGCACGATGGTATGCGTGGGACTAGAGGGCACTCTTGCGGCGGTTTTTTACCTGAACGATAAATTGAAAGAAAATTCCGCGCAGACGATTGCGGAACTCAAGAACAGTGGAATTCGCGTGGTTATGTTGACCGGTGATCGCGCTGAAGCCGCGCAGGCGGTTGCGAAGCAAGTGGGTATTAACGAGGTTCGCGCGGAAGTGCAGCCTGCGCAGAAGGCCAGTGTCGTGACCGAATTGATGGCTGAAGGACGCATAGTTGCCATGGCTGGCGACGGCATCAATGACGCGCCAGCTTTAGCTGCGGCGCATGTGAGCATTGCGATGGGCAGCGGCACGGACGTAGCGATTGCGAATTCTTCAATTACGCTGCTCAAGGGAGATCTTCGAGGGATAATGCGCGCCCGGCGGTTGAGTATGGCGACGGTTCGAAACATCAAGCAAAATCTGGCCTTTGCTTTTCTTTACAACACGCTCGGAATTCCGGTTGCCGCCGGAGTCTTTTTTCCCTTTTTCCATTGGGTGCTGAGCCCGATGATAGCCAGCGCGGCCATGAGCTTTAGCTCCGTCTCCGTGATTACAAATGCATTGCGTCTTCGCCGCACGCAGTTGTAGAAAGGCCGCGGCTAATACCGAAGTTTCCGAAACTATTTCCAAATGGCAGGAAACGGCTACAAGGTAGGTGAAATTCAGACCTAAATCGATCAGGACCCTACCTTCCCATAGCTATTTCTGCGATCGAAGAGCAACACAAATCGTGCTTCATTACCGACAAACGGCATGTAGATATAGAACTGATCATCGCGGAGCGTGTATTTCTGGAGAATGCCAACTTTTTCGCCAGAAAAAAATCGCGTCAAATACTCGCAGTCAAGATTCTGCGTGCACGTGAAATAAGCAGGAGCGTAGCTGGTTACCGGATATTCGGGAAAGTATTCGTTGACTCTGTATAAGGCCAGCTTGTCACTGAATTTCCCAGAGTAGATCACTGTCAGTTGCGGCAAGCCGCTGCGCTGGTTCTGCAGAAAAGTTTGGATTTCGGCGATCCGCTTGTAGTCCTCTTGCTTGCCCGACGCCAATCGCCTGCTGATCTCCTCCAGAAGGTTGTTGTTAGCCCTCAGAACTTCATCTGCTTGTGTGTGAACAACTCCCAAGAACCTTTCTTTGGACAAATAGGTGCCGCCAAAAACGAGTGTAGCCAATACCGCGGCTGATAATCCAAACGCAATGAGCCACTTTCTTAGCACGCCCCGCCGTGACTCAATCTTAAGCTCCGCAATCTTTGCATCGGCAATCAGGCTCATATTGGTTGCAACGTTGAGAAGCACCAGAACTGCCGCGACGCCGGCGATTCCAGCAAACGCTGCAACCAGAAATGAAGTCGTCGTTTCCCTGAAAGGATTTATTTCAAGGCCCAGGCACAAAACCAGTATGAGCACACCAAGGAAGAACAGAGAAGCCACGACCACAAGCAGCGATAAGGTGGCCCTGGCGATTTGAGCCTTCGTCTCTAGTTCCATTAGGGCCAACTCCTTTTCATCTGTGAATCTTTGCGCATGCGCATCTCAAATTACATTAGATCATTGCTAAATGACTTAAAAAATGAAGGTCAATGCCCGATAAGCCGGATAACGTCATATTCGCTCCCTACTAAACCTATTTCTCAACGTCTAAAAACTTAGGGCGAGGGAACATTTGTTATAGCCCTGCGTACCTATTGTCAGCGGATCGCCACGAGAAGCGAGGATTGGGTATGTCCAGTAACGGCAATGGGTTGAGCAACGGAAAGAACGGCAAGAAGCGCCGCAAAAGGATCATCTGGGCGGTGATAATTCTATTGATCGTTGGGGGGGCCGGCTACGGCGTGATGGCTGCGTTGCGTCCGAGCCGGGTGATCGACCCATCCAAGTTGGCTACCGTCGAGCGCGGGGATTTGGCGCGCGTGGTGGTGGCGACTGGGAAAATACAGCCGCTTTTTAAGGTGGAATTAAAATCCAAGGCCAGCGGTATCGTCAAAAAGATTTATGTCGACTACGGCGACCGCGTGAAACAGGGCCAGGTGCTCGCGGAACTCGACAAGATTCAATTGGAAGCCGCGGAGCGCGCTTCTCGCGCGAATCTGCAAGCTGCTGAAGCCGCGCTCGATTCCGCAAAAGCTACCCTGGAACGCAACAAGGTGGACGCGGAAGGTCCCGATGTTCCTTATCTAAAGCTGAACATGGGAAGGGCGCAGCAGATGTTTAAAGATGGCGTGATGTCAAAGAGTTTGGTGGAAGATACGGAGAAAAATTATCAGCTGGCGTTGAATAAACAAGTTAGTGCGCAGCGCAACCTGTCCGTGTCTCGCGCGGAAATCGCCAAGTCAGAAGCACAGATGGCGCAAGCGAAGGCCGCGCTCGAGAATGCGCAAGAGGACCTCCATAATTCCACGATTGTCAGCCCAATTGATGGACTGGTGCTGTCGCGCGATGTTAACGTGGGCGATGCGGTGAGCTCGATTCTCGTGCTTGGTTCGCAAGCTACGTTGATTATGACCCTTGGAGACGTGAGCGAAGTGTACGTGCAGGGAAAAGTCGATGAAGCGGATATCGGCAAGGTTTATTTGAATCAGCCTGCGCGCATCGTTGTGGAATCCTTCAAAGACAAAAAGTTTACGGGCAAAGTTACGAAGATTTCCCCGCTTGGAAAAGAAAAGGATAACGTAACCACGTTCGAGGTGCGCGTTTCCATTTCCAATCCTGGCGGCGAGCTGAAAGCCAATATGAGCGCGAATGCGGAAATTTTGCTGGAAGAAAAGAAAAACGTTTTGATGATTCCGGAAGCCGCGCTGATTTACGACAAAGACCGCAAAGCCTCGGTGGAGTCTCCGGATCCTAAAGCGGAAAACGGCAAAAAGAAGGCCGACGTAAAACTGGGCATATCGAACGGCGTAAAAACGGAAATTGTCTCTGGCCTGAATGAAAAAGACCAAGTGATCCTGCAGTAGTGCCCCTATAGAGAGGCAACATGTCCTTCCAGGATCTTTTGCGTGACACGCTGGCGACTCTGTGGGCGCACAAACGCCGAACATTGCTTACCATGTTCGGTATCGCGTGGGGAATTATCTCCATAACGATTATGGTGGCCGCCGGCGAGGGGTTGGGCGCGGGCATTCAAAAAAATCAAGAAACATTCGGCAAGGATGTGATGGTGGTTTTTTCCGGCCGCACCAGCATGCAAGCCGGCGGCACCCGGTCTGGAAGAGCGATTCACTGGAACGAGAACGATTATATTGAGGTTGCGAAAGAATCCCCCGCTTGCAAATACGTGATGCCGGAATTGGGAAACGATTTACAGGTGCATAGCCTGTTCAACAGCGGCACGATCCCAACGGTCGGCTCACTTCCGCCATTCACCGTGATTCGCAGCATCGGCGTCGAATCCGGCCGCTTCTATAATTTTCAAGACAACGAAGAAGGCCGCCGCGTAGTCTTTATTGGCAGTGACACCAAAAAACAGCTGTTTGCCGATCGCGAAGCCATCGGGTCCACCATCTGGATGAACGAAGTTCCGTACACGATTATTGGCGTGATGAAGCATAAGGACCAGAATTCCAGCTACGACGGAACTGACACTCGCAAATTATTTATCCCATTCAATTCCATGCGACGGGATTTTCCAAATAAACCGCCGGCCGTGGAACACACCGTTGACCGGCTCCTTGCCGCTCCGTGGTCGCTGGAAACGCACCCGGATTGCGAGAAACAGCTGCGCCGCTCCCTGGGGCGTTTACACAATTTCGATCCGCGAGATAAAGAAGCGGCGGGCATTTGGGACACGGTCAAAGGCGCGGAGGCCAACCGCATGATTATCGTGGGCATGGAAGTTTTCATGGGCGCGGTGGGCATTGCCACATTGTTTCTTGGCGGCCTAGGCGTCATGAACGTGATGCTGGTCTCAGTTCGCGAGCGCACTCGCGAAATTGGCGTGCGCATGGCGCTGGGCGCTACCAGGCAATCCATACTGCGCCAGTTTTTTCTGGAAACCATTATTGTGGTGCTGATCAGCGGCGGAGTTGGGTTGGTAATCTCCTACGGTTTTTGCGGCCTCGTAAATTTGTTGCCGATGCCGCCGTTTTTCGAAGGCTTGCTTGCGAGTTGGAAAACGGGTGCGCTGTCCATTTTCTTACTGGCAATCATCGCGGTGCTTTCCGCGCTGTATCCCGCGAATCGCGCGGCTTCGGTCGATCCGATTGAAGCTTTACGCTTCGAGGCAGGTGGCTGATGTTTTTCGAAATTTTTCGAGAATCATGGGCGGCGCTGGGCCGCAATCCGGTACGCAGCTTGCTGACTATGAGCGGAATTGCCTGGGGAATTGTGGCGGTGACTTTGCTGCTGAGTTATGGCGCCGGATTCCGCAGCGTGCTGATGTACACCTTCGAAGTTTTTGGCAAAGGCGCGGTAGTTTGCTGGCCGGGCACGACCAGCGAACAGGCCGGCGGCGAACGCGCGGGCAAGGAAGTCCATTTTGAGCAGGAAGACGCGGATTGGGTGAAGGCGCAATCTTCGCTGGTTAAACGCGTGACGCTGGAATCCGTGAAATTCCTGGGGATTTCGCATGACGAGAGGATCTCCGACACAGCGATTCGAGGCGTTTATCCAGAATACGGCGAGATGCGTAACGAAGTACCCATCGAAGGGCGCTGGATTTCTCCTGAAGATATCGCGGAACGCCGGCGAGTCGCATTTCTTGGCGCGCGCCTGCGAAAAAAACTTTTCAGCGGGACGCCAGCTGTCGGCGAAACCGTGCGTATCAATGGCGTGCGCTTCTCGGTCATTGGGAGCATGGATACGAAATTTTCGGACAGCAATTATTTCACCAGTGACGATGAATCGGTTTTTATTCCGTACACTGCCGCCGGAGATTTGTGGGACACGCGATACGCCAGCGTCATGTTATTCGAACCGGTGGCTCCTGGCTTTGAAGTTCCGGCCATGCAGCAAGTGCGCACGGCCATCGCCAACCGCCAGCGATTTTCTCCGAACGACAAGCGCGCGATCACCATGTTTGGACGCGAACAATTCAAGCCTATCTACGAAGGCATCACGTTAGGCATTGAGGCGCTGATGTTTCTGATCGGCGCGATGACGCTGGGAATCGGTGGCGTCGGCGTGATGAACATCATGCTGGTCTCCGTGGAGGAACGCGTGCGCGAAATTGGTCTGCGGCGCGCGCTTGGTGCGAAGCGTTCGCACATTCGCGGACAATTTTTAATTGAAGCGCTGGTGCTTACTTTGGCGGCTGGTGTCATAGGGATGATACTTTCGGCGCTGATTACTTCCGCCATCGGCACTTTGCCGTTTCTCGGCCCGGCGTATGAAGATGACACCGGCAAAGTAGACATTCATTTGCGACTTTCCGCGGTCACCATGATGCTTTCAACGATTATTCTTGTTGTAGTGGGAGTTATCAGCGGGTGGCTTCCGGCCATGCAGGCCGCCAGGCTCGACCCAGTGGAAGCTTTGCGCTACGAATAATTTTTATCCAGCTTAATTTTGCGCGAGAAGTGCGTCGAAGTACGAAAGCATTTCCGGCGATTCCCATTGCTGCGGCCCGATCACTTTGCGCGCGATCTTGCCGTGACGGTCGATAATGTATGTTTCCGGGTACATCGCGGTCCCATAATCCAAAGCCGATTGCTTGCTTGCGTCGCGATACGTAAGAAAGACAATTCCATTGTCCTTCAGAAACTTCTGATACGCGGCTTCGTCTTCATCTACGCTGACACCGAGGACCACGCCGCCACGCGAGGCGATGCGCTTGTGCAAACCGTTCAGCGCCGGAGTTTCTTCTACGCATGGCGGACACCACGTTGCCCAAAAATTCAGCACAACGATTTTGCCCTTGAGATCGGAAAGATGCGCCGGTTTGCCATCCAGCTGAATCGCGAAGTCGTGCGCCGTTTTTCCAGCCATCGACGCTTCGCCCTGGCGATAGGACGGCATGACAAATACGGTCACAATTGCCAATGCCAGAGCGATAACCGCATAACCTGCTATTTTTTTGGCGAGGAGCATCGAGTGCTATACTAACGCAACGGCCTTGTGCCGGAAACACCTAAACACACGACTCCCTCATGTCCGGCCCAAATTCAGCCGCTACTTCACACGACCTGTTGATTTCCGCGATTGTTCCCGCGCGAGATGAAGAAGATGTCATTACAGATTGCATTAACGGTCTTGCGCTGCAACCGGAAATTGCCGAAATTCTGGTGGTCAACGACCATTCCACCGATCGGACTGCGGAGATTGTGCGCTCGCTGATGCAGAGTACCCCGAAACTGCGGTTGCTCGAAGCACCGGTTGTTCCTGAAGGTTGGGTTGGAAAAAACAACGCAGTGTGGTGTGGCACAAACGAAGCGAAACAGAGCTGGCTTCTTTTTACCGATGCGGACGCGCAACTCGAGCCGGGGGCAATTGCTAAGGCGCTGCAAATTTTTCAGGACACCGGTGCGGCGCTGATTTCTTTTTCGCCTGAACAAATTCTCCGTACCTGGTATGAAAAATCATTGATCCCCTTCGTGTATTGCCGCCTCGCGCGCCGTTTTTCCTTCGACAAAGTGAATGACCCGCGCTCACCGGACGCGGCCGCCAATGGCCAATTTCTTTTGGTCCACCGTGATGCCTATACCGCGTCAGGCGGGCACGCAGCTGTGGCCGGCGAAATTTTGGAGGATGTGGCGCTGGCGAAGCGAGTGAAATCGCTCGGCTATCGCCTCTGGTTTGCGCCGGGAAAAGGGATCGTGCAAGCGCGCATGTATCGTTCCTTTTCGGCAATGTGGGAAGGATGGAAGAAAAATATTTTTCAGTTGATGGGCGGAACCAGCAATTCCATGTACCGGGAAATCGCCGACACGGGCCCGTGGATTTTCCTTATTTTACTGGTACTCGGATGGTGGCTTCCGATCGCGGCGATGTTCGGAATATTAGTTCTTGCGTTTCGGCAGTTCGGCTATGGGATGGAGCTCACGCGTAACCACTTTAAGGGCTCCCTCATCTTTTATTATGCTCCCGCGTTGATATTGTATGTCGCGGTGCTTTGGTCTTCTTATCGAGCGCATGCGAGCGGCAAAATTTCCTGGAAAGGCCGCGAATACTCCGTGGGAACAACGGGAACCAGATAGACACCATGATTTTGCTCACGCGAAAAATCGAATTTGCGGCTTCGCACCTTTACCATAATCCCGATCTCTCGCCAGAAGAAAACCGCCGCATATTTGGAAAATGCAATAATCCTCACGGCCATGGCCACAATTACAGATTGGAAGTCACCGTTGCGGGCGAACCCGACCCCGTGACGGGTATGGTAGTAGACCTCAAAGAACTAAAAGAAATTCTCGAACGCGAAATCATGCAGAGGATGGACCACCGTTTCCTGAATTATGAGGTTGCGGAGCTGCAAGGCAAAATTCCCACCTGCGAAAACATTGCGCAAGTAATCTGGCATTTGCTGGAACCAAAAATAACGAAAGGAACTTTGCACCGCGTTCGCTTGTACGAGACTCCGGATCTGTTTGCCGACTGTTATCGTGAGGGAACTCGGGCATGACGTCCGCCAATTGTGCTCCGGTTCAGGTGGCACTAGGGCGGCGATATTATTTTTCGGCGTCGCACCGTCTCCACAGTTCTGAACTCAGCGAAGAGGAAAATTGCCGGATCTATGGCAAATGCAATAATGCCTACGGCCACGGGCACAACTATATTTTGGAAGCGACGGTCACCGGCCCAGTCGATCCGGCTACCGGGATGATTGCAAATCTTGCGGAGCTGGATGCTTTTGTCGAACGCGAAGTATTGGATGCGTTCGACCACAAATCCTTGAATGAGGACGTGGAGGCGTTTCGCGAAAAAGTACCCACAACCGAGTATTTGTGCATCGAAATATATAGGCGTTTAAAGGCCTTCCCGGCCGCCAGGGTGCTGCGAATTCGCGTCGAAGAAACTTCGAACAACAGTTTTGAATATTCCGGGGAGCCTGACCGCCAAGTGGGCCAGAGGGAAGGGACCAAGCCGTGACCAAGCCGTCTGAAGAAGAAATTCTGTTGCACTCATCGGAATCCAACGCCAGGAAGGAATCGATCGCCTGCCTCGTGCGTAAAATGATCGCGCTACTGGGTGAAGATCCAGAACGCGAAGGCTTGCGCAAAACTCCCGAACGCTACGAAAAAGCCATGAAGTTCCTTACCAGTGGCTACCATTTGAACCTCGATACGGTTTTGAATGGCGCGACGTTCAGCGTTTCTTACGACGAGATGGTGATCGTCAAAGACATCGAATTCTTCAGCCTCTGCGAGCATCATCTGCTTCCATTTTTTGGCAAAGCGCATATTGCGTATTTGCCACATAAGCGGGTCCTTGGTTTAAGCAAAATTGCGCGCCTCGTGAACGTTTTTGCGCGGCGCCTGCAAATTCAAGAGCGTATGACCAGCCAGATTGCGGACGCCATTCAGGAAAAAATCAGCCCACACGGTGTTGGAGTTATCATCGAGGCGCGCCATCTGTGCATGCAGATGCGCGGCGTGGAAAAACAACATGGGCAGGCAGTTACCAGCGCGATGCTGGGAAGTTTTAGGCACAATAAGCAGACACGGGATGAATTTCTCTCGTTAGTCCGTTCGCGGGACAAATAACCTTCCATCGACCCATGGCGTTCCCGGTGCGATCCATTTTGGCGCTGTCATAGGCCTCGCTCCCTGGGTACTCTCAACCATGCCCGCGGATACAGCCCTCAATCCCTCACCCGCAACGGTTGAAGACCGCGCCCTTTCACGTCCGGTTGCCGCGCAGCCGCCCCGTCGCCTGTTCGTTATCCTCTCGTTTTTTTCGATTTACGTAATCTGGGGTTCTACCTACCTGGTCATTCGTTTTGCGATTGAAACGATTCCACCGCTGTACACCGCGGGATTTCGTCATCTTATTGCCGGCAGCATCCTGTTGCTGTGGTGCTTCGCCCAGCGATTAAAACCCACTTGGGCGCAGATTCGTGCAAGTTTCGTTATCGGCGTTCTTTTCTTTTTGATTGGGCACGGTTCCTTGCACTGGGCGGAGTTGCGCGTCCCGTCAGGATTGGCGTCACTGCTGGTGGCCATCGAACCCATTATTGTTTTTCTGATGTCTTCGTATGCGGCCAAAAAATGGCGCTTCAATACAAAATTACTCTCGGGAGTTTTCCTGGGTCTTGCCGGAGTAGGGTTGTTAACCGCGCGCACCGCGGTTTCTTCCGGCCGGGGAATATTCATCGCCACAATGGCGATCCTTATTGGCGCGATTTCGTGGTCCGCGGGAATTGTGTATTCACGGCGTTCGCATCTTTCCGGACATCCTTTGTTGTTGTCAGCGCTTTCGCTTCTTTGGGGAGCTGTTCTACTTATTACTACCGGCACAGCAGTAGGCGAAGCGCGCGGATTTTCTATCCACAACGTGACGATTTGTTCATGGCTGGCCCTCGGCTATCTCATCATTTTTGGGTCGGTGATCGCGTTCTCGGCCTATAACTGGCTTCTCGATCACTATTCACCGACGTTGGTGGCTACCCATACTTTCGTCAATCCAATCGTTGCCGTTGTGCTGGGGTGGATGTTTGGCGGCGAAGCTCTTACTTTTAATGTTCTGCTGGCCGCCGCCATGGTCATTGGCGCGGTCGTTCTGGTGGATCGTGGCACCGCGCAACTGGATGCGGCGGACGAGATTCACAAAATTAAATAAAAAAGGCCAAATAAAAAAGGGCCAGGCACCACGTCAGCGGCGCCGGCCCTTTTCTTTTCGATTCGAATTCAGTTACTTCTTCGCGATGTCCACGGACGCCCGGGTATTTTCCCAGTCAATGTTCATGGTGGCGCCCATTCCCGACTTATCGAACGAGATTTTGAAGTCTTCCGCCAAGGCTGGCAACTTCGAAACCTTCATGTCCACGCGGACCAGATCTTCCGACTCCCCCGGATAGGCTGTGCCCCACTCTCCGGTTTTTTTGCTTAATACCAGCGTCCACTTGTCCTGGTTTGGAACTGTGAACAGGGTGTAGCTTCCTGCCGGGACGGCCTTGCCGCCTACTGTGATATCAGCACTCGTCACGAAGGTAGTGGCTTCATTCGCTCCCGTGCGCCAAATCTTTCCATAGGGCACCAGGCCGCCGAAAATCTTTCGCCCTTTAACCTTGGGGCTTGAATAATCCACGGTGATGGTAGCTCCTCCGCCCAGGTCAACCTTCGCGGTGGCCGGCGGGCTGGGACGTTTGCTCTTATCCTGCTGCCCGGGATCGTGCTGTTGGGTTTGCGCGTGCGCGACAATCGCGAACAATGCCAAAGCGAAAGCCACTCCAACTGCCAATCGTTTTTTCATATTCATCTCCTCAGGATAGGTACTCTACCACGCCTTTTGACTTCTGGAGAGCGCGTCGCTCGGCCTCAAATCGATTCCAGTCGACGCAACAGGACGCTCAGTACTGCACCAGGCAACAATTCCATTAAAGCTTTACTGGTGTGCGAAATAGGATGGTTTGCGAGTTAGATCGATGTCATCCTTCGCCCATGCGGGCCAAAAGTGCCAAGAAAGAACGCGATACCTCCAACGACGACATCGTCAAGAAGGAAATGGCCGAGCCACGGGTTACCAAATCTGCGAAAATCGCGCAATTGAAACTAGGCATTCCTCAAATTCCGCGCCCACGCCGAAATCGAAAAGTCTAGCGACCTAAGGATTGTGCCCAAGTGGCGAACGCATGCCACGCCTCGGTCTTGCCAACAGGTATCCTGACCTGCTCAACAAAAATGAGAAAAGTTGCCGCCCAAATTGTAGCCCGATGGACTTTCCGGGTTGCCCAGAAGTCGTAGATTACAAGTATAAGCAGGAAGAGGTAAGTCACCATGGCGGCTCGCACCGGGTTTCTGTGAGTGAACGCAATGGGCCAACGTGCAATAGCGGCAGTCATCAGAACTACGGTGGCAACCAAGATCAGCCGCTTGTGAGCCGCGGCATTGGTACGAAAACGAAAAGCAAAAAAGACCAGCGTCGAAAAAATTACCATATCCGATATGGGGATCACGTAGAAGAGTTTGGGGTCAAGACCGGACGGACTGGTGCGATGTGCAAGCGAATCCGTTGCCGCCAGTACACCCACCACTACCATCAGGCATGCGAGGAGAAATCC
>Ga0209117_1000312_pt1 | contig 24147 bp, 20 predicted proteins | sample BlaSpr_A8_OM2_M2_FD_187978 | JGI IMG/M metagenome (GOLD analysis project Ga0209117, IMG submission 187978) | Forest soil microbial communities from Thunder Bay, Ontario, Canada - Black Spruce, Ontario site 2_A8_OM2_M2 (SPAdes) (version 2) | ecosystem: Environmental > Terrestrial > Soil > Boreal... | reverse complement strand
CGGGTGTGAGAAACGCGAACACTACTGGACTGCCTATTCACCGTAGGGAACCCAGATATTTTTCACCTGTGTGGCATGTTCGAGGAACCATCGTCCTTGGCCTTGCTTTATGTCGAACCAATCCACCGCGCGCCCCTCATTGGTCCAGACTTGCTTTAAGTTGCCGACCGAAAAAGCTTTGGCGGAGGCGCCAAGCTCCTCGTTACCAAAGCACCAGACTGCATTAACGTCATCGTGCTCCGCAAGTACCTTTACAAGTTCGGCGTGTTTTCCGGTAACCACGTTTATTACACCGCCCGGTAAATCGCTGGTTTCGAAAACTTGATAAAGATCCCCGGCAATGAGCGGATAAATCTCTGACGGAATCGCAATCACGGCGTTACCCACTGCGATCGCCGGCAGCACCAGTGAGAGAAACCCTAGAAGAGGCGCACCAGAAGGGCACGCAATTCCTATTGTGCCGATCGGTTCGTGCATCGCTAGCGTTACATTGCGAAATGGAGGATTGTGCACCGCGCCTTCAAACTTGTCGGCCCATGCGGCGTACGAGAAGATACGTTGAATGCCCAGATCGAGCTCCGAGGCTGCTTGCTTTCCGCCTACCACGGCTGCCAGGCGATTGCTTATTTCTGCGCGACGCTGCGAAAAATTCTCGGCCAGGTAGAAAAGGATTTGACCGCGGTTGTGCGCCGTGGTTTTCGCCCAGCTATCGGCTTTGCGGGCGGCTTCCACAGCATTTCGGATGTCTTTGCGGTTCCCGAGCGGCGCCTCACCGAGTACCGACCCGTTCGCGGACCGCACCGGCATGCTGTAGCCGGAATCTGGGCGAGCCTGTTTTCCGCCGATATAAAGTTTCACTGTACGGTCAATCGGAGGAGCTTCCGGCTCAACATGCTCATCAGAGGAGTCCGCGGCCGAACGGGTTGCGCCCGGAATCGGGGATGGAAGCGCGGGCGCGTGCTTGAACCAGACCGGCTCAAGATATTCCAGCAGACCCTCTTTGCCGCCTTCGCGCCCATAGCCGCTTTCCCGATATCCGCCAAATCCGCACGAGGCATCGAACAAATTTGTGCTGTTAACCCAGACCACGCCAGCCTTCAATTGGGCAGCGACGTGCAGCGCAACATTGATGCTTTCACTCCATACGCTGGCGGCCAGACCATACGCCGTGTTGTTCGCAAGCTCAACTGCTTCGCGAGGTGTGCGGAACGTCATCGCGGTCAACACCGGACCAAATATCTCTTCCTGGACAACCACGGAAGTGGGATGCACATTGCTCAGCAAGGTCGGAAGAAAGTACAGGCCTTGCGATGGCATTGCCAGCGCCGGTTGCCAGCATGTCGCGCCTTCAGCGACTCCCTGATCCACAAGACGCTGAATCCGGTCAAGCTGCACGCGCGCGATGATCGCGCCGATATCGATGGCCTTGTCTAGGGGATCACCAACGCGCAGATTGCTCATCCGGTCGCGCACGCGAGAAAGCAGCGCCTCGGCAATACTCTCTTGCATCAGGAGGCGTGACCCGGCACAACAAACCTCACCCTGATTGAGCCAGATGCCGTCTACAAGGCCTTCCACTGCACTGTCCAGGTCGGCATCTTCAAAAACAATGAAGGGTGATTTGCCACCAAGCTCGAGAGACAATCGCTTGTGGCTGTGCGCGGTTGTTTTACGAATCGCACGCCCGACTTCAGTGGAACCGGTAAAGGCGATCTTATCGACGCCTGGATGCTTCACAAGAGCTTCCCCTGTTGACCCGTCACCCGTGACGATGTTTACGACACCAGCGGGAAGCCCGATTTCACTGCAGAGTTCGGCGAAGGCCAGCGCCGTCAGGGGAGTGAACTCTGCAGGCTTCAGGACCACCGTGTTTCCCGTAGCAAGGGCCGGGGCGATTTTCCACGCGAGCATCAGGAGAGGAAAATTCCAGGGAATAATCTGTCCCACGACACCGCACGCGGTGTAACCGGGGAATTCTTCATTCAGGAGCTGCGCCCACCCGGCGTGATAATAAAAATGACGTGCTACGAGGGGAATATCGATATCGCGGCTTTCTCGAATGGGCTTGCCAGTATCCATTGTTTCGAGCACGGCGAGCCGGCGAGAGTGCTTCTGTACCTGCCGGGCCATGGCGTACAGATAGCGCGCACGAGCATGGGGAGTGAGAGACTGCCAGGAATGCAAGGCCGACCGTGCAGACGCAACGGCAGCATTCACGTCTGCGGAAGTCCCTTGGGCTAGGCTTGCGAGTTTTTCCCCAGTGGAAGGATCAGTTGAATCGAAGTATCGGCCGGCTGACGGCTCCTGCCAATGGCCATTGATGAAATGCCCAAAACGCCGACCGTGTGCGTCAAGCCAAATTTGCGCCGGCCGCGGATCTTCCGGGGCCGGGCCGTACTCCATCGTGGCGAATTTTTCGACGATGCTCATTTTACAATTCACTAAATCTGCCAATCGCCATCGCTCTCGACTCGCGCTAAGCCACAGGATGGCGGTACTCTGCCGAGTATCGTCCGGTTACATGATGCTCAAGCTGCCGCTCGATGTCGCCCAACATACTACTGGCGCCGAAGCGGAATAGTCTGGCGTTAAGCCAAGAAGGACCGAGCTCCTCTTTCATTAAAGAGAGCCATTCAAGCGACTGCTTGGCGGTCCGAAGCCCGCCCGCCGCCTTGAAGCCGACTGCAAGGCCGGTCTCGCGAGCGTAATCACGGATCGCGCGAGTCATTACCAAACCGACAGGAAGCGTTGCATTAACGGCTTCCTTGCCGGTGGATGTCTTGATGAAGTCGGCTCCTGCCATCATGGCAACTACGCCTGCGCGCGCAACATTGCGAAAGGTCAGCAAGTCACCGGTGGCCAGGATCACTTTCATGTGCGCATTACCGCAAGCGCTCTTGAACGTCGCGATCTCATTGTAAAGCTCTTGCCATTTTCCGCCGAACACGTGCGAGCGCGTAATGACCACGTCAATCTCATGGGCTCCAGCCTCAACCGACCGGCGGATTTCAGCAATGCGCTCGCCCAAGGGTGAGAGACCGGCTGGAAATCCTGTCGAAACAGCCGCAACCGCGATGTTGCTGCCCTCGAGAGCGCGAACCGCGGTCTCCACAAAGTTGTGATAGACACACACCGCAGCTACCTTCAACTGCAGCGTTGCGGTTCCCAAGCGCTCCACGATTTCATGTTGAATCGGCTGCCGGGCTTTAGCGCATAACCGGCGAACGCGCTCGTCGGTATCGTCGCCGGAAAGAGTTGTCAGATCGATGCAGGATATGGCGCGCAACAGCCACGCCGCCTGCCAGTCTTTCTTGACAGTGCGCCGCGTAACGATGGTTTGGGCGCGGCGCTCTACGGCACTGGTATTGACGCGGACTTCTTTCACCCAATCGAGATTGAGCGGGATGCCATGATTTGGGTGGAGATTACGGCCTGCAAGGGTACCCAGAACTGTGTTCGCTGGATGGGTGATGCCTTCCGCCGGATGACCAACCAGATTAGCCGCCGTTTCGAAACGCCTGTCGTTTTTTACGGCCATAAAGCCTTTCCGCCGATGTTAGCTCCGTAGCTCCCGTTGCGATTCCATGGCTTCGAGGATAAAGTCAGATTCGGCGGTGATCAATACTATCACTTTACGTGTCTCCCGCCGACAGGTCTGCTTCTACCAGCAGCCATTCGGACGGTTTTCGCATCATTCTGCTGACTTTCCATGCCCAGCGTCGTCTAAAGCTCCAGCGCCGCCAAGGGCCGGGACGTATCGTGCGCTTATACACGGTAATCCGTATTGCAGGCTCGAAACTAGGAAACTTTAGTTAACAAAATTGATTATGGAATAGCGCATTCGGCCTTTCTGTGGTACTCTAACTTTGCGCTTAATACCGCGGTTGTGTTGTGCGGTTCCTCTGTTTCAGTTTGTACTCTGAGATTACCCGCCTTCAGTTTTCTCCGTATGTCTCGAGCGTAATCTAAACTAAGTCTGGCAACTCAGGTTGCGGTTCGCGCGGAAAGTTTCGCACGCCCGACGACCGTTCGTCAGAGAGAGAGAAAGTAAGATCCATGCAGAATTTTTCAGAATTACCGATTTCCGCGTACACCAAAGAGCGGTTATCGTTTGCTCGTTTTTCAATACCCACTCCGGTGCAAGCCGCGGCGATCCCCCCTGCACTTGAAGGCAAAGATGTACTTGCCACTGCGCAGACAGGCACCGGCAAGACCTTGGCGTTCCTGGTTCCAATCATAGAACGCTTACTTCAGAACAACACGCCGGGGATAGCGGCTCTGGTGCTCGTGCCCACTCGCGAATTAGCGATGCAAGTGGTTGACCAATTTAATGTCCTGCGGGGCAAGAAACTATCGCCCGCAGCCCTGGTTGTCGGCGGCTTATCCGAAGGCCAGCAACTTACGGCTATTCGCAAAGGAGCACGCATGGTTGTTGCGACACCAGGTCGGTTGGAGGATTTTCTTGATCGCAAGCTCATCAATTTCCGCGCGCTTGGCGTGCTGATTCTTGATGAAGCGGATCGCATGCTGGACATGGGGTTTCTTCCGGCGATTCGCCGGATTGTTTCCATTCTGCCCAAAGAGCGGCAGACCATGTGCTTTTCGGCCACGCTTGAAAGCTCTGTGGCACACCTGGTGAATGGGCACATGAAAAATCCGTTGCGCCTCGCATTCGGCTCGATTCTAAAACCCTCCGAAAATGTTCGCGTGCAGGCATTTGAAGTCGCGCTCGATCGGCGGCAGGAAGTGCTTCAGCGGATACTATCGAAAGAGACTGGACGGTGCCTGATCTTCGCGCGCACCAAGCGCGGAACTGAACGGCTCGCCAACAGCCTCAATCGCGAAGGGTTTGCTGCTGCCATGATTCATGGCGATCGGTCGCAGTCGCAGCGAAGCGCTGCACTGGCCGGATTCCAGCAAGGCCGTTATCGCGTGCTGGTGGCAACAGACGTGGCTTCTCGCGGTATTCATGTGCAGGATATCGCTCACGTGATTAATTACGATCTGCCGGAGGTCGCCGAGAATTTCATCCATCGCGTCGGTCGCACCGGACGCGCCGGAGAGCGCGGTGTCGCTTCGACCTTCTTCGCCAAAGAGCAGCGCCCCGAGTTAAATCAACTTGAGCGCACGCTCGGCATCCGTATGGAAAGGATGCCCGCAGAGGACCAGCACGTTGAACGATCGCATCGAAAGAGCGCCGTCGCTGCGCCCCATCAGATCGCTAACATCAATCCGATCGCTTTATCCACAAAGAATAAGATGTCTCGGCTCCCAGGCGAGGTTTTTCAGTCACATTTAGAAAACTGAAGCCGCAGCACCTTCCCTTAATGTACGCTGGCGGGACTCGATCCTAGGGTCCTGCCAGAACTTTCTACGCAAATCAAGCATCTAAATGACTATGGCACTGAAACCAAACGCGGGTTGGTCAGCGCGGTTGCTTAACTCAGCTGCTCGCGCAGGCCTCCGCCGCGCTTATCATAGTGTGCAGGTGGAGCCAGATAAGTTTATGGATCACTTGCGCATCGTAGAAGGGCTTCCCTTGCGGACCTGGGACGACGCTTTCTTGCTTGGGCCAGAGGTTTTGAATCCGGTCGCTCAGAACCTCATTCATGCGGCGACAAAAGCAGCGGCGCTGGAGGGAATGGGCCTCGGTTTCGGAGGTTTTTTGACCCTGGTGCCGGACATGGGCATTCTCACAGCGATCACAATCCGTATGTTGCAGAAGTTGAGTCTTCTTTACGGGTTTCCATACGCGAGCGAGGATCAGGTGGTAGAGTTATGGATCGCCGCGTCCAGCGCAGCCGGCCTCGATCTAGGTAAAGAATTCCTCGAAAAGTGCGCCGTTCAAAAGCTTGTTCCTCGAATTATCGATAGGATCGCGGTAAAAGTGGGGGCCGAAGTTGCTGAGAAATGGACTGGGAAGCTCATCCCAGTTGTCAGTGCTGGCATCGGTGGCGCCCTGAACTATTACTTTGTTCGCGCGTGGGGACGGCGTGTGCAAAAACATTTCGAGGAACGTCACAACGCCGTTGTCGCGCAACGGTTCTCAGAATCCGCGATTAATATTCCGCCAATAAACTTGCCGCAGCTTGGTTCCTAAGCCGCGAGCTGTGGCAACCAAGGCCCACGCCCATCGATTGGATCACCGCTCTTTATCAGGGAAGCTGGTGGACGAGAAGGGGCTCGAACCCTCGGCCTCGGCGTTGCGAACGCCGCGCTCTCCCAACTGAGCTACTCGCCCACTGTTTGGGTTGAAAATAGTCTAGCAGAGGCTCATTCCACTGCCAAAGGGTTTAGAGGCGAGAGATTTAAATGGTTATGGGCGAGGCAAAGGATCGCCAGCGCGCTGCGCGATTATTTTCCTGGCATTCTCATAAAGCGCGCGAGCCTGCGGTACAGAATCCAGGGCTTTTTGGACTTGCGGATCGGCTTCAAGCGCAACTTTCAAACTCTCTTGCAAGCCAAAGACCGACAAGAAAACTTCCTGTTTGATCTTGCGTTTTATCCAATCCAGATTTTCAGCAATCTCGGGCTGTATATACCGGATGGACTGCCCATCGAGGTACTTGCGGAATTCGTGAAGTACGTCGTCGTCCACTTCGAATTGCTTGGTGATGTTGGGCCTTGAGCCCATAAAATGCCGCGTAAAGCCGCCGACGGTCGCTTCGTAAGCGGAAAACGCATCATGACGAAACAGTGTTTGTTGGAAATGATTGTACTTGGGCGTGGGCACCACGACATCGGGCGTGATTCCGCCGCCACCGGTCACTTGCCGACCGCTGTCGGTTAATTTGATTTCTGTCGGATGCTCCGGTGTTTTGCGCGTGTAGTGATAGTCGTACAGCGAGATCGTTTTGTAATCACGTTGGATGAGGCGACCGCTTGGCGTGTAGTAGCGAGCGGTCGTCAGCGCCAGGCCGGTATTTTCACTCAGACCGGTGACTGTCTGAACCAGTCCCTTCCCAAAGCTGGTTTCGCCGATCACCAAACCCCGATCATGGTCCTGAATCGCTCCGGTAACGATTTCCGACGCCGAAGCGGAAAGGCCATTGATCAAGACGACGACCGGTACTCGAACGCCTTGATTCCCGTTGACTGCCCAGTATCCGCGCTCGGGAGCGCTCCGGCCGTGATGCGTCACGATAAGCTGATTTTTCTCCAGGAACATGTCCGAGACGCCGACGGCGGCGGACAGTAGTCCGCCGGGATTTCCCCGCAGATCGAGGAGTAAGCCATCGAGTCCATTCGCATTGACGGTAAGCTGCTTCAGCGCGTCCCTGATTTCATGATCCGTCGTCTCACTAAAACCGGACAAGCGCACATAGCCAATCTCCGGTTTAATCCTATAAATCAAGTCGACGGAGCGACGCGAAACTTCGTCGCGCGTAACCGTGAACGAAAGCAACTCCGGGTAGCCCTCGCGCGATACCGTAATGTGCACAACGGTCCCCTTAGGGCCTTTGAGCAAATCGGCGACTTCCGTAGTCGAAATTCCATCGGTGGATTTGTCATCCACCTTCATAATCGTGTCCCCAGGGCGAATTCCGGCGCGATACGCAGGCGAGCCGACATAGGGAGCGAGTACCACGGTTCGGTTTTCCCGCGGGGCGACCGTCATTCCAACGCCAAAATATTTTCCACGCTGCTCTTCGCGGAGTTGCGAATATTGTCGCGCATCAAAAAAATTGGAGTGAGGGTCGAGAACGCGAAGCATGCCGGGTATGCCGCCCTGATACACGATCTTGTCGGTATCCACTGCCTCGGCATAATTCTCTTGAACGATGGAGAGAACCCGGGTGAATTTACGAACTGAGGTTTGCAAATCGTCGCTAGAAGCGGCTGTAGCACGAACCGAAGGTCCATAAAGCCCGCCGATAACGGATGAAAAAATCAGAACAGACAAAACAAGGAAAATTCCGCGACGCTCGCCCTTCATCCAAACCTCCGATGGTTGCTCGTAAAGCCAGTATAACATAGGTTTTCGGCTTCGGTTTGACACGTCCAGACGCCTCTTCTATGATGAATCAACACGATGCTAAGCCTACCGCATCTCGTCGTTATTTTTGTGATTGCGCTGGTTGTTTTCGGACCGCAAAAGTTGCCGGAGCTTGCCCGAACGCTGGGTAAGCTAATGGCCGAATTTCGCAAGGCTTCCGGGGATTTCCGCTCAGCTTTCGAAGAGGAAATGCGCGATCTGGAACGCCAGGCTCGTGAAACGGAGCGCAAATTGAAGGAGGCAGCGCGCCTGCCGGCTGCCCCGGCCGCACCTGTGCCTGCCGAACCCGCACCGGAAGTAACTACTGTCGACGAAAGCTTATCCCGCCCTCCTGAAGCTGCCGCAGGGCCGTGGATCACAACTCCCTCGGAGACGAAGGCGGACTTGCCACAGCACTCCGATTTGAGTCCAACTGACGGCGAGGCTGGCGAGGCTGGTATTCCCGATCACGAGCCCCAGCCCGATCATCTCGAGTCTCAGCCGGATAATGGCAACTCGAATCCTCCAGCTAAATCTAATCATGTCGACCGCCAACCAGCCTGAGCTGCAATCCGCTGCGGTCCCCGAAGACAGCGGCGGACAGATGAGTTTTTTCGAGCATCTGACAGAGCTTCGCAAGCGAATCATTAACTCCTTGCTGGCTGTGGCCATCGGCGCCTTTATCGGAGTCTATATCTCGCAGCACATCATCGGGCTCATCCTGCGCCCCATGCTTAAGGCCCTCCACGACGCTGGGCTGCAGGAAAGGCTGGTATATACCCATCCCGCGGCCTATTTGAATTTGATCATTATGCTGGGACTGTATCTGGGCATTGTGCTCGCCTCTCCCGTCGTTCTGTATCAGGTTTGGCTGTTTGTCGCCCCGGCATTGTACAGACACGAGCGCGGTGTCGTGGTGATGTTTGTGGGTTCGTCAGTCCTCTTGTTTTTGGCCGGCATTTCCTTCGGTTATTTCTTCACACTCCCCTATATTTTGCATTTTCTGGTGAGTTTTAAAGGGCCGGTTGAGCCCATGATCAGCATCAACGAGTATTTTGATTTGATCCTGATGATTTTGCTGGGGCTCGGCATCGTCTTCGAGTTGCCGATACTCATTTTCTTTCTATCGCTGTTTGGCATCGTGACACCTCAGTTTTTGTGGAAGAACTTCCGCTATGCCATTCTGATTATCAGCATCGTGGCTGCGATCGTGACGCCGACCCCTGATGCTATGACCATGCTGATCTTTATGGCTCCCATGGTCGGACTTTATTTTGTTGGCATCGGCGTGTCGGCAGCAGTGGTGCGCAAGCGCCGCCGTAGAGACTTGCCGAATGCGGCCGGGGGCCAGACGTAGTGAGTCGGGAACACTATATGCAGCGCTGCGTCACGGGTGCGGGATGCTTCCTGGTACTGCTATTCGCCGTAGGATGCTCGGTGAACAACGGTGCGCCGCCAGCAAAAGCTCAAGCCGCCACATCGCCAGCAACCTCATCCTCATCTGCAGCGCCATCATCATCTGCTACGATCACAGCTTCGAGCCCCATAGACCCCGGTTCGCTCGACGATGCCCCACCGCCGCCGGAAAAGACTGCGGGTTTCGACGGTCAGAAAGCTTTTGACCATGTGAAGAAGCTGGTCGAGATCGGGCCCCGGCCCCCCGATTCGCCGGGAATTCACAAAGCCCAGGAATACATGCAGGCTCAGCTCCGCAGCTTTGGGTGCACTGTGGAGGAAGACAACTTCGGTGCCTCAACCCCGATCGGTCAAGTACAAATGAAGAATTTACTGGTAAAGATTCAGGGGAACAGTCCGAACGTAATCCTTCTGACCACGCACTACGACACTTTAACGATGGACAACTTCGTCGGTGCGGATGATGGGGGCTCCTCAACTGGACTGATGCTGGAGATGGCGCGTCATTTTTGCAGTCATAAAAATGCCTTAACGATTTGGATTGCCTTCTTCGACGGTGAAGAAGCGTTTCGCCAGTGGAACAACGATACGGACAGCACCTTCGGCAGCCGTGAAATGGCGGCCAAGCTGAATGCCAGCGGCGACTTGAGGCGCATCAAAGCGATGATGCTCGCCGATATAATCGGCTACAAAAATCTTCGAATCAAGCGTGAAACGAATTCCACGCCGTGGCTTACGGATCTAGTGTGGGCCACTGCCGCTCGGCTTGGATACGGCAAGGTGTTTGTCTCCGAACAGACAGCGATAGAAGATGACCACTTGGCATTCCTCAAAAGAAAAGTTCCCTGTGTTGACGTCATCGATTTGGAGATCCCCTACTGGCACACCACCCAAGACACTCTGGACAAAATCAGTCCACGAAGTCTGGCGATTGTTGGGCATGTATTTGTGGAATCCATCGGCGAGCTGCAAAAGAAGTTTCGTTAAGCCGGCCTAACGCTCGAACCACACCTTTTTGCCCGTGGCCACCGCAGAATGTTTCAGAAAATCATCGTCGTTACTGTACGGAAAATCGGAGCGGTAATGGCTGCCGCGGCTTTCCTCCCGCGCCAGCGCCGACCCCGCGATCAATTGTGCTAGCGTCCATGCATTGTGGAGCTCGGCATCGCGGCGCGAAGCGTGCTCGGGAACAGGCGACGGAAGCTCCCGAAGTTGTTCGATCGCGCGCGTGAGCTCTTTTCCGTTGCGAAGGATTCCCACGTGCTTCCACATTAAATCGCGAATTTGCTGAAATGCCGGCGGGCACTCGATGCCCGAAGCGGTCGCGCCTGCTTTCGGTGCGGAATTGTTTTCCGGACCGTGTTTCGCGGAATGATGATGATCGAGCTTTTGAGCGCGCTTCTCAGCATCCCCCGCAGTTTCGGCATGTTTCTTTGATGTTCGACAGTCCTTCATCATCGCGTCACCCGCTCGCGCGCCAAACACCAACCCTTCCAGAAGAGAATTGCTGGCTAGCCGGTTGGCCCCATGCACGCCGGTCGCGGCTGTTTCGCCCGCCGCGTAAAGACTGGAAAGCGAAGTTCGGCCCCATAGGTCGGTTTTAACGCCACCCATGGCGTAATGCGCCGCAGGACGCACCGGCGCCAGGTCAGCCGAGATGTCCAGTCCATACTGGAGACACGTGGCAAAGATGCGCGGGAAACGTTTCTTTAAAAACTCTTCGGATTTGTTGGTCATATCCAGATACACATGCTCGCTGCGCGTGCGATGCATTTCCGAAACGATCGCCCGGGCCACCACGTCGCGCGGCGCAAGCTCTTGCGCTTCGTGATAACGCTTCATGAACCGCTCCAGATCAATGTTGCGAAGCACTCCGCCCTCGCCGCGCAGCGCTTCCGAGAGAAGAAAACGTGGCGCACCCTTTATAGCCAAAGCGGTAGGATGAAATTGTACAAATTCCAGGTCCGCGAGCACCGCTCCGGCTTGGTACGCGATGGCCATTCCGTCCCCAGTTGCAACGGCAGGATTTGTCGTTTGACTGTAGACCTGGCCAAGCCCGCCAGTCGCAAGCAGCACAGCCTCCGCATGGACTTCTTCGATTTCTCCTGAGGATTCGTTGAGGTAGCGCAGACCTGTTGCGCGCTGATCCTCCATCAGCAATTCAGTGGTAAACGCGAAAGGCGAGATTTGCAGCGCCGGGCACGATTGGGCGCGAGCCAAGAGTGCACGGCCGATTTCGCGCCCGGTAGAATCGCCTTGCGCATGTAGAATGCGCGAACGGCTATGCGCGGCCTCGCGGGTAAATGCAAGCTTCGTCCCCGCATGATCAAACTGGGTCCCCCACTCGATTAACTCTTGGATGAAGCGCGGACCCTCCTCGACAAGTATTTTCACAGCCTCCGGACGACACAGCCCGTCGCCAGCGAGAAGCGTGTCTTGCTCGTGGAGGCTCACTTCATCTTCGTCGCTCAGCGCTGCAGCGATACCACCCTGAGCCCATTCAGTTGCCGAATCGTTCAAACCAGATTTCGCGAGCACCAGCACTTTGCCGGCGCTGCTTAACTCGATGGCGCCACGTAGACCGGCTACTCCGCAACCGACCACCGCGAAATCCACGTGATGGATCTTCTGAGCTTTCATAACAGGCCGTTGAATGAAGCTCATGTTAGCACGAAGCTAACTCAATCATTCCTAGGCAGCTTGCGGAATTGTGCTAGAGTTTCTCATTCTACGCGGCGGTCTTTTTCCAATCGAAATAGAGGATTAGCGCAAATCATTTGCTCATGAAGACTCAACAAGTTCTTGTGCGATCATCAGCGGGCAGCTACCCCGTTCTCTTCGGTAAAGGCCTCTTGCAACGTTGGTCCGGACACATTTCGCGGCTTGGAAAACCGTTCAATATTTATATTGTGTCGTCGCCGACCGTGTGGAGAAATTGGGGACGCTACGTCCTGCATGGGTGTTGCGACTCCGGTAATCGCAAAACGATATGCACTATCCTTTTTAATGACCGTGAATCTTTGAAGAATCTCGAGACCGTTGAGCAGATTTGTCGGCAATTGGTGCGGGCCGGCGCCGACCGGCGATCAATGCTGGTCGCCGTGGGCGGCGGCGTCGTCGGAGATGTCGCGGGGTACGTGGCTGCAAGTTTTCTCCGGGGCGTCAAGCTCGTTCATGTTCCAACTACCCTCGTCGCCCAGGTGGACAGCGCCATCGGAGGAAAGACGGGCGTCAATTTGCCGGAAGGGAAGAACCTTGTTGGTGCATTTTATCCACCGCGAATTGTGCTGACCGATCCGGAAACACTCAGAACACTTCCGAGACGCGAATATCGATCCGGAATTTACGAGGTAATTAAATACGGCATTATCGGCGACCGTCAACTGTTTGAATTTTTGGAGCGCCAGCTGTCGAACGTGCTATGGCGAGAGCCTGGAGCCCTCGACTACGTAATTCCGCGATGTATAAAAGCGAAGGCGGACATTGTGAGCCGCGACGAGCGCGAATCTGGGCCCCGCGAAATATTGAATTTCGGCCATACCCTCGGGCACGCCCTGGAAACGGTCACACGCTACCGTGTTTTTCGTCATGGTGAAGCAGTTGCCTGGGGCATGATCGCTGCGGGGCTGTTTGGTGTAGCGATCGGCAAGACGACGCCATCGGACGCGAAGCGCATGATTGATTTAATCGCGCGCGCGGGTCCTCTGCCTGCGTTGCCGGCCATCTCCGGCCAGCGCATGATTGCAGCCATGCGCGCAGACAAGAAAGCCCGTGCGGGTCAATTACGTTTTGTGGTCGCTTCAAAAATTGGCCGCTCGGAAACGGTTTCGGATATTCCCGAAAAAGTGATATGCGAAGTGCTTCGCGAACTGCCTGTTCTCGTCGCACGAAAGAGCTGAGGGGGACCACTCTGAAGCCACAAACACTCCCGGGAACCCGGCCGCCGGGAACGCGCGGTGATCGCGAAGCCGCCCAAAGCGTCCGCCAAATGTTCGGTCGCATCGCTCCACGTTACGATTTCCTCAACCATGCGCTTTCCTTGCAGATGGATCGCGTCTGGCGCCGCCGCGTGGCCAAGCGATTTCGAAACATTCTGCTCCGCGAACACGCCAGCGTACTGGATTTGTGCTGCGGCACAGGCGACCTGACGGCAGGACTCGCACGGAGCGGACGCGCTCGCGTCATCGGAACTGATTTCGCGCATCCCATGCTAGTTCAGGCGCTGCGGAAGTGCTCCCTCGGCCGCGCAAACCATCGGGTAATCCCCCGGCAATTATTTGCCGAAGCCGACGCCCTCGCTCTCCCGTTCGCCGATCACTCATTTGATCTTCTCACCGCAGCGTTCGGTTTTCGGAATCTCGCCAGTTACGAGCGTGGGCTGCTTGAAATGTACCGCGTGCTGCGCCCCGGTGGCGAAGTCGGCATCCTCGAGTTCGCCGAGCCCCGCGGCCGCATGTTCAGCGCACTCTATCGCTTTTATTTCAGAAAAATCCTTCCCAGCCTCGGTGGAGCTATCTCCGGCGACCGCGCCGCGTACACCTATCTGCCAGACTCGGTTGCGAAATTTCCTTCGCCTGAGGCTCTTGCTGCGTTAATGGAGCAAGTCGGATTCGTGAATCTGAGCTTCGAACGTTGGACGGGCGGAATCGTTACGCTGCATCGCGCCCGCCGATGAAGTCGCTCTTTACATTCCGCTGCGCACTGTGCGATAAATTCTCTAGGAAAACCATCTAATATTGATCACCTAAGTCGCCTCGACATGGTCGAGGGGTCGAATATGAGAAGGCACCTACCCCCGGAACTTAGGTTTCGCTTTGCTGGGGGTGTCCAGCATGCGCATCGCCCAACAAAGGACGAGTGAGAGGGGGCTGCCGCAGCGACCGTCGCCGATCACAACTCCCCTATTTTCATTCGGCCCGATGAAGTAAAGTGGGGCCCCGGCTCGCTCAAATAGCCATCCGGCGCTCACTTTGCGGCGGCGCTCGGCGAGCAACGCTTTGGCTCTCGGCTAGACCTCGCCATCACCTACCAGTCGACTTCCTGCTGGGGTCGTCGGAGGAATTCGCATAGCTTATGATGGTGGTAGGTCCGGATCCCGGCAGGTGAAACCGGCAATTCGAATTAAACGTCGCAACAGGGGGGCACGTTATGCCTACGAAATGGACAATGAAAGGAACTCTCCTCGGTGCATGTAGTTGCGACTGGGGGTGCCCATGCAGCTTCGATGCGCCACCAACTCAAGGCTTCTGTGAAGGTGGCTATCTCTGGCACGTGGATAAAGGAAACTTGGGGGACGTGGTGCTCGACGGTCTTTCCTTCGCTTGGGTTGGGCATTCACCTGGACCGCTTCACAAAGGAAACGTCACCTGGCTCGTCGTCGCCGACGAAAAGGCCAGTGCCGCCCAGCGCAAAGTGCTTTCTACCTTAGCGGAAGGGAAGTCGGGAGGGCCGTGGGCCATTTTTATGGCTGTCGCATCGCGTCGCGAAGGACCGCGCTATGTTCCCTTCGAGCTGCATCTCGACGGGCTCAAGAGTCGCGCGCGCGCGATTGGAGTCGTGGAATATGCACTCGGACCAATCCTCAATCCTGTGAGCCACGAGCCGGAAGAGCTATACTTAGACAAACCGACAGGATTTACCTCCAAACGGTTGACCCTGGGGGCCTCGCAAGTGTTTCGCGTGACGTCGGATGTCGTGCAATACGACCACAGCGGCAAATATGCTGAATACTCGACGTTCGATTACGCTGGGGAAACACCTGACTGAAATTCCCTCCGGCCACGACGTGCCCATGAAGAATCAACTAAAGGCTGCGCCGAGGCACTCGGCGCTGCCGTTCGGTTTACCCCCAGAGGTGGACCATGAAGGCAAGCGTCTACGCGCCATTGCGGCCGGCATTTTTGTTGTTGCAGCACTGGCGACGTTAACGGGCTCGCTCGAGATGCAAGATGGAATGCGTATGCCCGGCGATTGGAATATGCCCATGATGTGGATGGTGATGCCAGGGCAATCCATGTTCTCAGCGGCGTGGATGTTTCTGCTCATGTGGCAGGCAATGATGATTGCGATGATGCTCCCATCGACGTGGCCGATGCTCGAGCTCTATCATCGGACCGCAGTGTCTACCGAGGAGCGGCACCCCGCTGCTCAGACGGCGCTCGTAGGAGCTGGCTATTTTGCGGTATGGTTCGCGTTTGGTGCCGTGGCTTTTGGGCTGGGGTTATTGGTGTCGCGACAGACGATGGATTCTGCCTGGCTGAGCGCCCTCATCCCCGCTTTTGCGGGAGTAGGGCTCCTGGTCGCCGGAATCTATCAGTTATCTCCACTCAAACAGCGATGCCTGCAACACTGCCGCTCGCCACTGTTGTTTCTTGGGCACATCTTTCGCCCCGGTTACCGCGGTGCTTTCCGAGTTGGAGTGATTCACGGGGCGTTCTGTGCAGCCTGCTGTTGGGCTCTGATGCTTATCCAGATGGTTTTGGGAGTTATGAATCTGGGCATCATGATCGTCGTCGCCGGTATTATCGCCGCGGAAAAACTGTGGAGTCGCGGGCCGTTTTTTGCCCGAATTGCTGGGATGGCTTCGATTGCGGTTGGGATAGTCTTGTTGGTACGGCACATGCCTTGAGGTTTTATGACCGTGTACAGATTCGGGAAGGGGATGCGGTAATGATTCCAGCCGCCGCGGTTATTCCAGACCGAGCGCGCGAATTTTTGATAGCAGCGTCTTGAATGACACTCCGAGCTTTTCCGCGGCGCGGGTTTTGTTCCACTTGCTTTCGCGCAAGGCCGTTTCGATCAAGAAGCGTTCGACGTGCCCCTGCGCGCGCTCCGCGACCTCCTGCATTGACCCTTCCCAATCGAACTTTTCGGGGATCATGCCGGTGGGCACCTGACCAGCAGCGGGCCGGGCTGCCGGAAGTTGCAAAGACGCGGTATCGATACGATCTCCGTCACATAAAATAGCGGCGCGCTCGATTGTGTTCTGCAGCTCACGCACATTCCCCGGCCATTGATAACCAACCAGCTTCACGCGTGCATCTTCCGTGAATTCCAGATTTGGTTTGCGAAACTCCTTGCGGAACTTCTCAAGGAAGTGCGCTGCGAGCAGCAGCACATCGCTTCCGCGTTCTCGTAACGGCGGAACGGTCAGCGGCACGCCAGCAATCCGAAAGTACAGGTCCTCGCGAAAAGCCTTCGTGGCCACGGTCGCACGCAAATTATGATTGGTGGCTGCCAGAACACGCACATCAACTTCTACAGCTTGTGTCCCGCCGACGCGCTCGAATCGGCGCTCCTCCAGCACGCGAAGCAGCTTCGACTGGATGCTCAGGGGCAGGTCGCCAATTTCATCCAAAAAGATCGTACCGCGGTTGGCAAGTTCCATCTTGCCGATCTTTCGGGCCCCCGCGCCTGTGTATGCGCCGCGTTCATGACCAAAAAGTTCATTCTCGAACAGACCCTCGGGGATAGCCGCACAATTGAGCGCCACAAAAGGACGATCGCGTCTTGTTGAAAGGTGGTGAATGGCGCGCGCAAATAGCTCTTTCCCAGTCCCACTTTCACCTAGCAGCAAGACCGTTGAGTCGGTCGCAGCCACGCGCTGCACTTGTTGGCTGATTTCCCGCAAGCAAGCATGTTCTCCGACAATTTGCGGAAAACCGTACCGAGCCGAATACTCTTCACGCAGCAGAAGGTTTTCCCGCAGCAATTCCTGCTGCTGTGCCGCACGTTCCACCAGCAACTTCAGATGGTCCAGATCCACGGGCTTTTGAATGAAATCAAACGCCCCCTCTTTCATCGCGGTGACGGCTTCTTCCACCGACCCAAATGCCGTCACGATGATTACCGGCACTGTCGGATCGGCTTGCTTGGATTCGCGTAGGATTTCGATTCCTGAGCGCCCCGGTAACTTCAGGTCCGTCAGGACCAACAAATAGCGTCTCTCGCGAATTTTGCTTACCGCAACATTGCCGTCGGGTGCATCGTCAACTGTGTACCCGGCCCGCTCCAGTGCCGTACGCAACATCGTGCGCAGCTCGGCCTTATCCTCGACGAGCAAAAGCGGCTCCATGGCCTTCTTTCCTGCCTTCGAATCTATCTTCGAAGTTGGCGCGAGCGGCGTGTCTATTGTCGTAGTCTGCAAAGTTCTAACCGGAAGGAGAAATTGCTGATCTGGTTGGATTCAAGAATCTAAGGTTGGCGGGCCCACCCTGGATCCCCACCGGACTGCCGAAGCTCATCTTCCAGGCTTGCGATTGCTTGGCGAAGCTGTTCAATTTCTTTTTTCTTTATCTCGATCTTCTGACTATGTTCGTTAATGTCCTTGCGCGTGTACTGTTCTTTAAGCGCTTTCTGTGGATCCGAATAATATTCTACTTGCCCCTTATTCCATTCGCGTTGCAGCACATTTAGCTCAGCCTCCGCCAGATGTAGTTTGTTGTAGGCCTCCGCGAAGCGCTGCCGCCAGATTTTTTCTCCCTTAGTATCTTTTTCAGTGTCCGCGATTTGATTGCGCTGGACTGCACCCGTTTTCTGCGACTGGTCCGTGGGCACTGTCGGTCCGGTTGAAGAGGATAAAGAATCTGGTCGCTGGATTGTTGCTCTCAACAAGTCTTCGTCCGTCACGACTCTGGCAGGCTTAACCGATGTTTTTTTCTGCGCGCGCGCCTTGCGGGCAGCCTCGGCCACAGATTCCTGTTGGGGGGATCTTGCGTCGATGGTGCAGGGTAGTGCCGCGGCGCCGGCAACAATCATCACCGTTATTGGGATGAGTCGTACACGCATTGATAGGTCCCTTCGGGAGGGTTGAGCGATATTCCCTCTACTAGTTTAGATGCCCCCATAGACCGCCTCGACCGCTTCTCTGTGCAACGGTAGCCAAAGGATAAACTCGGCGCCACCCCCAGATTGGTTGCGGACCTCTACCGCCCCCCCGTGCTGAACAATGATTTTTTGCACTACCGCCAAGCCAAGACCGGTTCCGTTTACTTTTGTGGTGTAAAACGGTTTGAAAACATTGGGCAGGTCGCGTGCAGCGATTCCAGGCCCATTATCAGTCACGCAGATGCGCTGAAGCTCGACGCCGGCGTTGTGCTCTATGGAGCCTCGTAGGACGACGCGTCCGCCAGAAGTCTCTCCCGACGAAGCCTCCGCGGCATTGCGTGCAAGATTGAGAAGTGCTTGCCGCAGAAGGCCCTCGTCTCCGGAAACCTGCAGGAATTCGCCCGCGCAACTGACATTCACCTCTGGGATCGCCTCGTGAACGTCAGCAGCCACTCGCTCGACGAGCTTCCCAATCTCCACTTGTTCATTTGCCAGCTCGAGCGGTCGCGCAAATTTCAAAAACTCCGCAACCACGTGGGTGATCGCCCGGGTTTGCTCGAGGATCCTTCCTGCATAATCGGAGGAAACCTCACCGGAGGCCTCGCTGCGAATCATTTGCGCGTAACCGGAAATTGTGGCCAGCGCGTTTTTGAATTCATGAGCGATACCCGCTGATAGCTCGCCCAGCGCGGCGAGATTTTCCTTGAATTGGATTTGTTTCTGAAGCGCGGCAAGTTCCGTCAAATCGCTCAATAGGCAAATAGCGCCTGAGATTTTCTGTGAGTCTTGGAAAATCGGAGAGATTGTAATGCCCAGCCGACGGGCATCGCCCTCAGGTGTGGCATACTCAATTTCTTCGCGACGGAATGTAGTCCCGTGTTTAAGGCAGCGAGCCAGCAGATCTGTGAGCGCTGAGGTGGCGCCCAGCGCTTCGGTATAGCGCCGGAATGTAAGGCTACGTACGCCCAGCACTGTTTCGGCTGCAGGATTCGCACTTGAGATCAGCTCCGAAGCGTTCACCACGAGCAAACCCGATGGCATGTTTCGAGTCACTTCCTCGCTCAACCGCTCAGTCTGCTCGGCGCGCTCCTTCTCGGCACGATGCAAGCGCTCCAGCTCTTTCTCTTGTTCGCGAAGTTTTTGGATCACCGCCTGCATGGATGCGGCTATAAATGCCGAAGGAGTTTCTCCCTGAGGTTTTAACGACTCGAAGTCTTCTGGCGCGGAGGGCCCACGGGTCCGAAACATGCGGCGCACGGCATAGGAAACAATGATGACCGAACCCATCAGCGCCATAAGAGCAAAAATCGCCAGGCCTATGATTATCCAGTTCGTTCCCGGGTTGAATTGCGAAAGCATAATTTGCGAAATCACGACTCAGAAATGATTTCCGCTAGGTCATCGAATTCTAAGTTCCTCGGCCCAGACCAGTTTCAACGCCCCGAAGAGACAGAGAAGTACCATTCCAGAGCGGAAGTACCAAAGAAAACTACCAGCAGGGCTCCAGCCCCGAGGAACGTTCCAAATGGCAACTGATATTTACTCGCTAAGGCGTAGCGCAGCGCGCTGATCGTTCCTATACCCCTGCGGCTGGCGCGTTCGGCCACCCGGCGCTTCCAGCCGCGCATGTAAAGCAGCGCTATGATCGACAGTCCAATCAGGCTGCCGAGTAGCGTGCCGATCAGGATGGTAAGAAAGGTGTTCGTCACGCCCAGAAATGCACCAGCCATCATCATCATTTTGATATCGCCTTGGCCCATTCCCTCCCGCCCACGCCACAAAAAATATCCTTTTCTTACGATCCACAGGAGCAGCATCCCGAATGCTGCGCCCAGAACCGAATCGGTGAACGACAGCACCGCAAGCGGCGGGATGTAATGCGCCGCGCGCCCCCATAAGAGCTGCGCGAAGTCGTCCATCGGAGCCGTGCCGACGCTGAGGGCTAGACCTAACCCTAACCCTGGAAACGTAATAGCGTCGGGAAGAACGCGCTCTCGAATATCAGTTACTATCAGCACCAGGATCAAGCAGGCAAAAATCGTCCACTTCAGTCCAGCCGGCGTAATCCCAAAAATACGATAAACGCCCACGAACAGCAGCCCAGTCACAATCTCGATCGCCGGATACAAAATCGCGATGCGTGTTCCGCAGTTCCGGCATCGCCCCCCCAGCACAACCCAGCTTAGAACTGGGATGTTATCGAAAGCCTTTATAGACGACTGACAAACCGGACAGTGTGACCGCGGACGCACAATCGATTCCTCGGCAGGAATCCGCACGATGCACACATTCAAAAAGCTGCCGATAAGCATGCCGAACACAAAGATGACGAGGGTAACCACGAATTGACTGTGCCATAACGGTTCAGGTCACTCAAGCAATCGCGCGCCACTCGTGTCTGATTCTTCACTCCGAGCGCCACGCGTCGCACTCGTCCGCGCATGCCCCACAGATTGCGCATCAGTTTGCGCGGCTCGGGCCTCTGAAGTATATTCAAACGTTCGAGTCCCATGTCCTGGCTTGAACAAGCGATCCGCCGGTACGAGCATCGTCGCTGGACCACTGACGACAACCGCATGGTACGGCCCTTCGAATGGGGTCTTGAGCACATTGGCGGTCGAGCGGATGAACCCGATCTGCGCGCCTGGTTGCGCCGGTGGTCGCAGCAAACGCTCGCGAGCAGTCATGAGTGGTTTGCCGCCGACCCGGCTACCGATTATCGTCTCCAAGATAATGTGCTGACATTTTCCAGTGCCGTCATTTCACCGTGGCCGGTGAACAATGTCGTCAGCGCCCGCTTTTATCCGGCAAAGAAATCTGGCCCTGCCGTTCTGGTGCTTCCCAACTGGAATGCCAAATGGCATGGCCAAGTCGAGCTCTGCCGGTGGCTCAACAAACTTGGGATCACTGCCCTCAAAATGAGCATGCCCTATCACGATCGCCGTATGGTGCCGGGGCACGAACGCGCCGATCAATTAGTCGGCTCGAATATTGGGTTGACGCTGCAGGCCAACCAGCAAGCCGTCACCGACTCGCGGCGCTGCCTGATGTGGCTCGAGCAGCAAGGTTACACGCGGTTGGGAATTCTGGGCACAAGCATCGGCTCTTCGGTGGGCTACATCACGATGGTCCACGAGCCTCGCGTCCGCGCTGGCGCGTTTCTCCACGTCTCCACGTATTTTGCCGACGTCTTGAGCACGGGCATCACCACCAGTCACGTTTGGGAAGCAATGAGAGCGAATGTTACCCCGGACGAGCTGCGCCAATATTGGGCTCCGATCAGCCCCATGCCTTACGTAGAGCGTGGGCTGGGAGCGGGGAAGCGCTGCCTGATGATTTCGGGTCGCTACGATCCAACCTTCGTTCCTGCGCTGACCAAGAATATGCTTGACGCCTTGCATGCGCACGGTGGCGCTCCTGAATTTCTTTGGCTTCCCTGCGGTCATTATTCGCTCGAGTTGCCGCCGTTTAGCTATGTGGCGGGATTGCGGTTGGGAACGTTTCTGTTTCAGACTCTGACCTGATACGCTGCGCAGCAGCAGCCGACAAGGTAGAACTATATTTTGGCTCTTGAAGGAAACGTGCGACTCACGTTTTTGGCCATTGCGCTCTTGTTTCTTTTTCTCATCATTCCAATTCTCCTCCTGGTACGTCGACATCTTCGCGCAGGGAGTTCCATTGGACGGTAATTTGTGGGGATAGCTGCTACGTTGTGCAAACCTCACCGGCCCGATTAGACGACGCACCAGCGTTTCGCCATCGCCGCATCGGAGGAAAAGTCGAGCCGGTTGCGGAAAGTGTCTCGCAGTTCCTGTCGTGGAAACGCCAACCGCGCTTCCGCACCAAAAAGCTCAGACGTAAAGCCGGCCTTCCCGGAACTCATGGAAGGTAGAGTCGCACGCATCGCCACGCGGCGTTCTGCACAGTCGTTCATCCTTCAAACGGCTCATTCCAGCAACTTTGCAAACTCACCGCGCGAAATAATGAATGTTACCAATTGGATGTCCGTCGCCAGGGGACGGTCGGCGACGACTTTTGCCGCCGCCGACCGCACCAATTCATAAGCCCTTTGCGCTGCCGCACTCGTGCGTAGCGGCGCGAGAAGATCAATCCCCTGGCACGCGCACAGCAGCTCGATCGCCAGTATATTCCGTACATTGTCGAGCATAGGCCGCAACCGTTTTGCCGCACCCATGCCCATGGACACGTAATCCTCCTGATTGCCCGAAGTAACGATGGAGTCCACCGAGTGCGGCACCGCGAAAGCCTTAGTTTCGCTTGCCAGTGCCGCAGCGGTCACCTGCGCAATCATGAATCCGGAATTGAGACCCGGATCAGGCGTAAGGAACGCCGGCAACAGGCTCGTCCATGGATTGGTCATCTGGTCAACGCGGCGCTCTGCGATTCCTCCGAGCGTCGCCAGTGCAATCGCCACTTGATCGGCGGCCATCGCCAGCGGCTGCCCGTGAAAATTTCCTCCGCTGATCACCTCGCCCTGTCCTTTATGGCTGAGCTCATCCTGACCCGTTCCGCCCTCGTGCACAAACACCAAAGGATTATCGGTTGCACTATTGAGCTCAATCGCCGCAACGGCACGCGCTTGCGAGAGTGCATCGCGCACCGCGCCGTGAACTTGCGGCGTACACCGAACACTGTACGCGTCTTGCACCCGTGGATCTGTTTCCGCTGAGCGATGCGATTCGCGTATCTGACTCCCGCGATTCAATCGGGCAATGTTTCGCGCCGTCACTCCCGCTCCCGCGAACGGACGTGCTTGCATCAGCCGCTCATCGAAGGCGCCGGGACTTCCGCGCAATGCATCCAGCGAAAGAGCAGCCGCAACATCGGCTGTATCCACTAGTGTTGCCGCTTCATCGAGCGCCAGGCTGAGCAGGGCCAGCATTCCTTGCGTTCCATTCAGCAGCGAAATGCCTTCCTTGGCTTCAAGGGTCAGGGGAGTCAGTCCCGCCCGCCGCAACGCCTCGTCCCCCGGGAAGGTGGTATTTCCGCTGCGCGCTTGTCCCTCACCAACCATGACAAGGGCAAGATGCGCCAGCACAGCCAGGTCACCCGATGCGCCAACCGAACCTTGCGATGGAATGACCGGATGCACGCCGCGATTGAGCAGTTCGCAAAGTGATTCGACCAGGACCGGGCGCACGCCGCTCAGGCCCTTGGCCAGGGCATTCGCGCGAAGCAGCATGACCGCGCGCGTCTCCGCTACGCCCAGTGGCGCACCAACTCCGCAAGCGTGTGAACGCACCAAATTAATCTGCAATTGTCGCAGTTGATCCGCGGAAATTCGTACACTCGCCAGTTTCCCGAAGCCGGTGTTGATGCCGTAAGCGGTTTCACCCGAACTCAGGAGCCTCTCAATGACCGCGCGTGAAGCTTGCATCCGTTCACTCGCGCTTGCGCTCAGTGTGACCTTTTTATTTTGAAAGACAACGTCGTGCAGTTGCTCGAAGGTGAGATCGTTACCGGTGATTTCCAGGGTCATCGTCAGGAATATGCCACGTTGGTCGCCGGAAGCTGCGCGAATACTTTACGATACTTGTCCGGCAGTGTTTTTGGACGTCCGTTGCGCCCGCACACCACATGCTTGGTCGAGCCGCGCGCCAGCAAGTTCCCGGTCTCGCCGTGAATGACCTCATACCCAAAGCTGATTGTGCGTGTGTGCACTTCCGTGATACGCGTGCGCACCCGAAGCACATCATCGTATCGCGCCGGTCTCTCGTAGCGGCATTGCGCTTCGGTCACGACGATGTGGCAATCGTCCTCAAATTCCATTTGTTTATAGACAATTCCCAGTTCGCGGATCAACTCCACGCGCCCCACCTCGAACCACACAAGATAGTGTGCGTAATAGACCACACCCATCTTGTCCGTCTCGGCGTAGCGAACGCGCACCCGGCTGATGGATTGACCGA
>Ga0209117_1000311_pt1 | contig 24191 bp, 16 predicted proteins | sample BlaSpr_A8_OM2_M2_FD_187978 | JGI IMG/M metagenome (GOLD analysis project Ga0209117, IMG submission 187978) | Forest soil microbial communities from Thunder Bay, Ontario, Canada - Black Spruce, Ontario site 2_A8_OM2_M2 (SPAdes) (version 2) | ecosystem: Environmental > Terrestrial > Soil > Boreal... | reverse complement strand
GGCGCCCTCGCCCGTCCGAGCCGAGCGAAGCTCGGCAGCTTTCCTCTCGTAACTTAGTCGAGCTGTGCTCGACCGGACAGCCGAGGGCGGCTGTCCCTACGTGCACCTTGCTGTTCCCGTTCCTCTATTCAACTACGACGGTTTGCGGTTCTTTCAGCCGTCCGTACACAAAAAAGAAAAACGCGGCCAATACCAGAAAAAACAACGTGAAGCCAAACATCTTCGCTTCATATCTCCAGACCGAAGTAATCTGTTTGGCCGGAAAGAACGCCAATGCGATTCCAAGCGCCGTAGTCGCGAAGCCGCAAAATCCGGAAACCATCAGCGTGCCGCGGCTGTAGCGCCCGCCAGTCAGGTCGCCGCCGAAAGCGAACTTCAGCAGCGCAGCAAACACATAAAGGAACGGCACCAGGTTCAGCACTACCGCCAACGACAGCATCGTCTGGAAGGCCTCCTGCACACCGCCTGAGGCATAGAAATTAATGACGATCAACACCAGCGATACGATCGCCTGCACAATCAGCGCCGCATAAGGGGTCGCATACTTCGGATGCACTCTCCCCAGCCATGACGGCATATAGGAATCAAGACCGGCGACAAAGGGAATGCGCGCGCAACCGCCCATCCAGGCCGACCCAATCCCCGCGATCGAGAGACTCAGCATCACAGCGAAGGGCGTAACGATCCACACCACGCCAATTTTACCGGCCATATGGCTGACCGCCTGCACGATGCCCTGCAGCACGCTAATGTCGTTCTTGCCAACCGCGATCAGCAGCGTCAGCGTCGCCCCGATATAAAGGAACCCGGAAATCACGCCGCCCCATGCCACCGCGCCGGGCAATGTTTTCTGCGGCTCACGAATTTCGTCGCCCATCACCGAAGCGAGTTCAAGGCCGATCAAGCCGAAGCAAATCACGCCGAACGAATTCAAAACAAACCTGGGGTCCGGAGGAATCCGAAAATCCGCAGCGGTTACAGTCGTGCCAAAACGCGACCAGAGCGTAATTCCCAGGCAGACTAAGACCGCGGCCGCCACCAACGTTCCGATGGCGCCGAGATTATTCAGCCACTTTCCGACGCCCAGTCCAACGATGTTCACGAGGGTTAGCACCGCCAGCAACGCCAGGGAAGCTGTCATCGCGAAATTCTTGTTATCGGCGAGCGCGGCATGGCCAGGTCCCATCGCAAACACAGTTACTCCCACGAAATACAGCATTATCGTCGGCACGTACAGCATGTTATTCGTCCAGTAACACCAACCGGAAAGAAAGCCATGGAAATCCCCGAAGACTTCCTTTGCCCACAAGTACACGCCGCCTTCGCCGGGATAGCGATGCGCAAGTTCGATCACCGCGATCCCCTGCGGCCAGAAAAACAAGAGCAGCGAGATCAGCCAAAGCCAGACGGTCACGCCCCCGTTGGCAGCAATGCTCGGGACGACGTTGAGGTTGAATACGGCGACGACAAACAGCAACACCAGGTCAAAGCGTCCGAGGACGCGCTTCAGGTGCGGCTGGTTGTCGTCGGTCGCGGACATAGAAGAATCGGGCGATCGGGTGATCGGGTGATCGGGCCATCTGGCTCCGGGTTTCAATGACCCGATGGCCCGATCACCCGATCACCCGGTGGGTTTAGTGCGTTGCCACCGCTCCCAGCCGCTCATGTTGCGCGGCGGCCAGCGACTCGGCGATGTCGGCGAACGCCGCCAGGTGCCTGTCGATGTCGGCTTCGGTGTGCTGCACGGAAATCGTCCACTGCTCGTCCCACCAGTAGGGCTGGCACATCACGCCGCGATTCACCATGCCGAACCAATAATGCCGCCACAGGTCCACGTCCATCGGCAACCAGTCGCGGTAGTTGCGGATCTCCTTCGGATACAGCATCAGCGCGCCGTTCGCGCCCGCACTCGCGATGTACCCTTGCAGTCCCGCCTTGGCGACTGTTTTCTTGTAGCCCTCGACCAGCTTCTTGCTGAGCTTTTCGATGAGCATATAGTTCGCCCGAGTAAGCACTTCGCGGAAAGTGGCAATGCCCGCCGCCATCGAAACCGGATTCGTGTTGTAAGTGCCGCCGTGGAAAACTTTGTGGTCTGAGATCAAACTCATGACCCGCTTGTGCGTACCGAAAGCGGCCAGCGGGAATCCACCGCCGATCGACTTCGCCAGGCAGATCATATCGGGCAGCACGCCGAAGTATTCCGACGCTCCGCCCCAGCAGAGCTTCGCGCCCGTCTTGACTTCGTCGAAGATCAACAGCGCGCCGTGCTTGTCGCAGAGCGCCCGCAGACCTTCCAGAAATCCCTTCTGCGGCATGCAGATGCCAACGTTCATCATGATCGGCTCAAGGATGATGGCCGCAACCTCATTCGGATTCTCTTTGAACCGGCGCTCCACCGTTTCCAGGTCATTGAACGTCGCAATCAGTACGTTCGCGATACTCGCCTTCGGCACGCCTGCCCCAGCGGACACGGGTTTCGGATTCTTGATATCGCCGAAATCGTCGGCGGGCGGATGCGGCTTTACGCTGACCAGCGCCGCATCATGCAAGCCGTGGTAGCCGCCTTCGAACTTGATGATCTTGTCGCGCCCCGTAGCGGCGCGGGCCAGACGGATGGTATGCATGGTGGCTTCGGTGCCGCTGTTGCCGAAGCGGCACATCTCGACCGGAAAGCGCGTGCAGATTTCTTCCGCGAGTTCCCACTCCATGTTGTGCGGCATACCGTAAGCGGTGCCTTTGCGCAGACGTCCTTCCACGGCCTTAATCACCGCCGGATGCGAGTGCCCCGCCATGAGCGTGCCAAAACATAGATTGTGATCGAGATATTCGTTGCCATCGAGATCGCGGAACTTGCTGCCCGACGCTTCCGAGACAAAGATCGGATATGGATCGTAAGCGCGATAATTGCTGGCCACGCCCAAGGGCAGGCGCTTCAAGTTCTTCTTATGCGCCTCGGCGGACTTCGGAGTACGGCGCTCGAAGGTCTCGAGCTCTTTTTGCAATGCGGGGTACATCGTGATTCTCCAGTTAAGACTCAGGCCGAAGGCCATTAGATTAGACCCGGGCGGGGCGAACCGCCCGGGGATATCACTATTCTAGAACGCAAACTTCAAAGCAAACTGAATGAAGCGTGCATCGCGCGTATGCTTGACCCGACCGAAGTCCGCTCCATCACTGATATTGCCATCTGGGTTCAGGAATTGCGTATGGTTGAAGACGTTGAAAAACTCAGAGCGAAATTCGAAGTGCTTGCCCTCTCCCACCGGGAAAATCTTTTGAACCGAAAAGTCAAAGTTGTCGATTCCGGGTCCGCAACAGAGGGTACGCGGCGAGTTACCCAACAACTGCAGGGGAGTCGAACTGGCACTCTGCACAGGCAAAGCGAACGAATTCGGATCGAAGGCGTAGCCGCCGTGCTTTCTCGGATCAAACGTATGGAACGGCGCAACCAGATCTGGTTTGCCGGGCAGTTCAAAGTCAAAGCTGTTCATCAGTTCCGAGTCATTGCTCGACTCAATGCGCACCGGGAAGCCGCTCTGGAAGCTGGTGATACCGGACACTGCCCACCCGTCTAGGACCTTGCCTTTCAGTCCCTGGTACTGGGGAACGGGAAGTTGCCAAAGGTAACTGATGACGACCCGATGCCGCGCGTCGAACAGCGAGAGAGAGCGATTGCAGCGATTGCAGATCGGCTTCAGTATGTTCTCGAAGCTGGAAGCGTTGTCGATGGACTTGCTGTAAGTGTACGCCATTTCGAACTGGAGGCCGTGGCTGAGCCTTCGTTCCAGCGACGCCTGCAAAGAGTTGTAGTTCGAGTTGGCAACGGTGTCCTGGGCGAAGACGCTGGAAAGCACAGGGACGCTGTCGGAAGGACATCCATTCCCGGAGAACGGATCGCACCTTGGGGAAGAATATTTCCTGAGTCCAACCAAGGTGATCGGCGTTGGATTGGGACCCGTCACCACCGCTTGTGAGCCATACGGCATGTGCAGGGTCACTCCCGCAGGAATCTCTCCGGCTGCAATCGTAAAGGAGCTATCCGCAAAGAACGGACCGCAGGCCAAGCCAGTGTCGCCGGTGAGATCCGAGATGTTCTGCAGGTCGATACACGTCTGAGGATTGCCGAAATTGATGTCATGTGTCGCCAGCAGCCGGTGCCCCTGCGTTCCCACGTAACCGATCGAGAGCACCGTGTCTCTGGTTAGTTCGTGGGTGATCCCGAAGTTGTACTGCGCGCTGTACTGCGCCCGAAGTTTCGGTTCGAGTTCGCCAAACAAGATTATGGGGCGGAAGGAAGCCCAATCAACTCCGCTTCCCGGGGGCGGGGTCAGGATCCCATTAAAGGGGTTCGGGGTCACGGTGCCACTTTGGCCGATAAACGGCGTGTTGAACAAGCCTTCGGAGATCAGGGTACTGCCTCCGAACGGAGGTTCAGCCTGAAATTGCTCGAGGACCAGCTGTTCGATGGGGTTGTAGAACAAGCCCCAGCCGCTGCGGATCGTGGTTTTGCCATTCTTCCAGGGATCCCAGGCGATGCCGATGCGAGGAGCCCATGCATTGTGGTAAGACGCGGTAAGCCCTCGCTGGATTCCTTTGTCACCCGGAATGACGAGGCCAAGCGGAAAAGCTGCCGCGGAGTCCGAGTTCGGGTCGGCGCAGTTGGGATTGCTAGCGCCCAAGGCCGCCAGACTAGTGGCAGAGAGCGCGCACTGGAACACCGTGTCGGCTTGGCCTGGCCGAAAGGTCTGGTAACGCTTGCCAGCGTCGTAGATTGGCTGATTGAACTCCCACCGCAAGCCGTAGTTCAGGGTCAGGTTGGGGCGAATCTTCCAGCTGTCCTGAGCAAACAGGTAAACGGATTTCCCGCGCACGTCCTCGGTTTGCGCCGAACCCTGCAGGTAGGAATCCGGAAGACCGAAGAGATAGTTTGGATAGAGATTCTGATTACCGTTCACATCGAGGGCGACGGGATCATTGAGGCCGCCCCCGAAGTAGCTGTAATCGCCGCTGACATCGAAGTACAGAGTTTGCAGAAAGCGCTGATCTCGGAGATCGACGCCAAATTTCGTTGTGTGATTTCCAAACACCTTGGTGATGTTGTCGCTGATCTGGTAGGAGTTGCCAATCTGTGGTAATTCGCCTTCAAAGTTGTTGCCAATCGTAAAGCCACCGGAAATACTGATGAACGGAACCCCTTCGCGGTTCGGACCTAGGTTGGGCGTGATGCCGTACTTAGGGTTATTCGTATCGAGCGAGTTGGCCGAGAAAGCATTAGGTGTGTCCGTAACACCATTAAAACAGTTCGCAACTCCGATGGAATTGCACGAGTCAGTCACGATGTTGGTGTGTTGCGGATGCAGGAACGTACCTTGGGCCTCCCGGAAATAGGTCAAACGGAGATCGTTGACAGTACTGGGACTTATGGTCCAGGTGTGAGACAAATTGATCTGTTGCACTCGGAATGCATTGTTGTTGCCGAATCCTTGCAAGATATTGGGCGTGGGCGCCTGGAATCTGGTAAACGGCTGCGCATCGGTGGAGTCGTTGAAGAAGTAATAGAGGCTCAGGTTCTGCTTCGCATTAATGCGCTGATCGAACTTGAATGAAAACTGATCCGCGCGATTTCTGTCGTTGGGAATGGAGCGGAACGTCGGATCCACGTTTGGATCAAGATTCTGGCAGCCCGGATCGGCATTGGGGCAAGGGACGAACCGATTCATGATGTCCACAGCGACCGGATCAAAGCAGGAAACTGGGACCTGGTTGCCCGGAAAGAGATCGGAGTAGTTGGGAGTCACCGTGGCATCGACGCCGCAACGTTCCTTCAAGATACCCGCAACCAGTGGGTCGCTGACAGCACCAGTAAACGGTGTTGCCGAGAAATCTCCGTTCCGCTCCGCCGCGGTAGGAACGGTCACCGGGTCTGACGAAATGCCGTGGACGACGCGCCGGCCCTCATACGACGCAAAGAAGAAGGTTCGATCTTTGACGATCGGCCCGCCGAAGGTACCTCCGAACTGGTTCTGCTTGTCGTCGGGGTTGCGAACGTCCAAAAAGCCCTTCGAATTAAACATCTGGTTGCGGAGGAATTCATACACGCTGCCATGCCAGCCATTGGTCCCGGACTTGGTGACCACATTAATAACCGCACCGGAGTTGCGGCCGTACTCCGCGTCGAAAGTATTCGAGAGGACACGGAATTCCGCGATGCTGTCCGGGGTGGGCTGAACCGCAGGGGAGTTAACGAAGAGATCGTTGCCATCTCCGCCGTTCACACTGAAGTTGTTGGAACGACTCCGGCCACCATTGACCGAAACTCCGCCGGCCACATTGCTGCCATAGAAAAGATCTGAACCGCCGACACCCTGCACGCCGGGCTGCAGTTGCAGAAGTTGATAGGTGTCGCGCGAGTTTAGGGGCAAGTTCGAAACCTGGGCGGAGTCCATGACCGCGCCCAATTGCGTGCTGGTGGTATCGACGAGCGGCGCTTCGGAGGTCACTTCGACGGTCTCTTTTGTTGCGCCGACCTGCAACACGGAGTTGACGGTCACGACCTGGTTGAGATCGACGTTCACGCCACGCTGCAGGTTCTTCTTGAAGCCAGTGAGGTCGAATTCCATGCGGTAGGTTCCAATCGGAACTTGTGGGAAGCCGTAGTCGCCGCTGTCGTTGGTTTCAGTGTCGCGGCTGATCCCGGTCGCCTCGTTGGTGGCGGTGACCTTTACTTTCGCCAGCACGGCGCCACTCGGATCGGTTACCCGTCCAAGGATGCGTCCGCCGGTGCTCTGGGCAGACAGGAGCGTGGAGCAGATCAGGCACAGGCTCAGGACCGAACTCAGAGAGATGAGCCAGCAGGACATCCGGGACAGCTTTGACGACGGCATGGGACAGATCCTCCAGTTCTCAGGGGCAATTTTGCTTAGATCCAAATTCAACGATCCGATTCAGCTTGCGCGCACGACAAACCTTGCTATAATTGCGCAAGGTTAGAGACTCCGCAGCCCTCTGTCAAGCGGAAAAGTGCATCCCCCGCGGCGCGACCAGCAGGCACATTCGGAACTCGTCTGTCAGAAATCATGTCGAGCGACGCACAAGTTTATCTCAAAATTGGCGACGTAGCGCGTCTCGTGGGAATTTCTCCGTCGGCGATCCGAGGATGGGAAACCCTGGGGCTCACACATCCTCATCGCACTAAGAGCCGGTATCGTCTTTACACCAACGACGACGTTCGCCTGCTGAAAAAAGCGCGCTACCTGCGCAAGGTCCGCGGATTGAACGCTGCCGCCATCGTGCAGATGCTGAAGCGCGAGGGCGCCATCAAACCTGGCGCCAACAGCGGCACCGCTTCGATTGGCCCTCGACTGCGCCGGTTGCGCGCCAAGCGCGGCCTCAGCCTCGCCAAAGTCGCCGCGGCAGCGGGAATTTCAATTGGCTTCCTCAGCGCGCTCGAACGCTCGCAGATGAGCGCCTCCGTCGGCACACTGCGCAGGCTAGCACGCTACTACCGGACGAACATCCTTGATTTTTTCGATGCGACGGAATCGAACACCCGATTGGTGCGCCCGCCCAAGCGCAAGGTGCTCGAAGCCGGTCCCGGCGTGCGCATGGAATTGCTCGCCTGGGGCGACAAAGTAATGGAGCCGCACCTGTTCCGCATCGCGCCCCAGGCCGGCAGTGGCGAGTCGTACGCCCACGAAGGCGAGGAGTTCCTGTTCGTGCTGCGCGGAGAACTGAAGATCGCTCTCGATGGCGAGGAGTACCATCTGAAGCGCGGCGACAGCTTCTATTTTCAGAGTGCCACGCCGCATCACTGGACAAATCCCGGCCGGAGCGAGACCTGGCTGTTGTGGGTCAACACGCCGCCGACATTCTGAGTACGACAAAGAATCGAGATTATGCGCCTTCCCGAACCGCGTCTCTGCATCGCGTTCCTGCTCGCATCCCTGTTTTCGATCCCGGCTGTCTTGGCGTCGGATGCAGCGTCGGATGCGCCCTCCGAACCCGCCGACGTGGACGTGATTGTTACCAACGCCCGCATCTACACCGTCAATCCGCAACAGAAGTGGGCGGAGGCGATCGCGGTTCGAGGCGACAAAATCATCGCGGTTGGCGAACGCAAACAGGTGGAAGCGCTGCGTGGCCCCGCGACAAAAGTGATCGACGCCGGCCAGCGGCTCTTATTGCCGGGTTTCACCGACTGCCACATTCATTTCATGGATGGCTCGCTCGGTCTCACGCGCGTGGATCTGAACGGCGCAACCACCGTCGCCGAAATCCAGAAGCGCGTCCAAGCCTACGCCGACGCTCACCCCGCCCGGCCTAACGACGCGTGGATTCAAGGCATGGGCTGGACCTATCCCACGTTCGGATCCTCCGCGCTGCCGAACAAAAAGATACTCGACGATGTCGTGCCCGATCGTCCGGTGTATCTGGTTGCCTTCGACGGCCACAGTTCGTGGGCCAACAGCAAGGCGCTCGCCATGGCGGGCATTGATCGCAACACGCCCGACCCGCCCAACGGAAAAATTGTCCGCGACAAAAACGGCGACGCCACGGGCGCGCTGAAAGAAGCGGCCGGCGATTTAGTGGGATCAAAAACCCCTCCGCCGACGCGCCCCGAGCGACTGGAGGCGCTGCGCAAAGGCATACGCGAAGCCAACCGCGTGGGTTTGGTGCGCGTGCACAGCGCTGGCCAGGACTTCGAGTATCTCGATCTCTACAACGAACTGCGCAACCGTGGCGAGTTGACGCTCCGCTTTTACGTCGCGTACTTTCTCAACCCGCCCGGCTTGACGCCGGAATCCGCTGCGCTGATCGAGAATGCCCGGCGGCAATACAATTCCAATGACGACTGGATCGCGGGCGGCGTCGTGAAAACCATGCTCGACGGCGTGGTCGAGGCCCATACCGCCGCCATGCTGGCGCCCTACACCGACGATCCGACGCAGAGCGGCAAACTGTTCTGGGATCCGGACAAGTACAAAGCCACCATCGCCGGTCTCGACGCGCGCGGCCTTCAGATTTTCACGCACGCGATCGGCGACAAGGCCGTGCGCCTGGCGCTCGACGCCTACCAGAATGCCGCCGAAGTGAATCACACAAAAGATGCCCGTCCACGCATCGAGCACATCGAGACCATCACCGCCGAGGACGTGGACCGCTTCGGCAAGCTCGGCGTCGTTGCCAGCATGCAGCCGCTGCATTCCTATCCCGACGACGACACGCTCAACATATGGGCGCGCAACATCGGACCCGAGCGTGCCTCGCGCGCCTGGGTCTGGCGCAGCATTCAGGAGAAGGGCGGAGCGCTCGCCTTCGGCAGCGACTGGCCGGTCGTCACGCTGAATCCCTGGCCCGGTGTGCAGACCGCACTCACCCGCCAAACTTCGGAAGGAAATCCACCCGGCGGGTTCATTCCGCGGCAGCGGTTGAGCCTTGAAGACACGATCCGCGGCTACACGCTGGGCGCAGCCTTCGCCGGGCGCCGCGAAAAAACCGAGGGCTCGCTCGAACCGGGCAAGCTCGCCGACTTCATCTTGCTCGACCGCGACCTGTTCAAGATCGAGCCCTCGGAAATCGGCAAGACCGAAGTCCTGATCACCGTGGTCGGCGGCAAAGTCGTTTATCAGTCGCCGAATTGGAAGGATTCCGGCCCAGAGGACAAGAGCCCCGCGGAAAAGAAGTGATGGAGAAACAAATCATGTCGCGCACATCATTGTTCGCGCTGTTCGCCGCGCTGCTGGTCGTATTCTCCGGATCGTGCGCCAAGAAAACTCCGACGCTGAACTTGCTGGTGTGGGAAGGCTACGCTGATCCTTCTTACGTCAAGGCTTTCGAAGAACAGAACCATTGCAAAGTATCGGCTTCCTACATGGGGTCGAGCGACGAGCTGGTCGCCAAACTGCGCGGTGGCAGTTCGGGTAACTATGACGTGATCTCTCCGTCGAGCGATGTCGCCACCATGATCGCGACCTCCGGTCTCGCCGCGCCGCTCGACCTTGGCAAACTGCCCAGCTACGGCCAGCTTTCGCCACAGCTCACCTCGCTGTCGCTGGTCCGGGTGAAGGGCGACGTCTATGGCGTGCCCTTCATGTGGGGGCCGGACCCGATGATTTACGACGCCACCGCATTCCCCCATCCTCCCGAAAGCTGGAACGTAATGTGGGACCCGAAGCTGAAAGGAAAAGTTTCCGTTTGGGACGATCTTTCGACCGTGTACATGGCGGCCCAGTTGCTCGGCTACGACAAGCCCGATCCCGCTCATTTATATAACCTGACCGACGAGGAACTCGATAAGGTCAAAAAGAAGCTGGTGGAGTTGAAGCCGAACATTCGCAAGATGTGGTCCACCGGCGATGAACTCACCAACCTTTTCCAGAATCACGAAGTGGTGATCGCCATGGGGTGGCCGCTCATGACCAACCAGTTGCGCAAAAGCAATTTTCCGGTTGGCGAGACCATTCCCAGGGAAAACACCACTGGATGGATCGATCACCTCATGATCACCGCTGGCAGCGAAAATAAAGATCTCGCCTACAAATTTCTCGAGTTCATGATCCAGTCGCAGACACAGAAAAAAGTCACCGACGTAACCGGATACACCCCAGCAAATCCGCACGCCGCGCAGTACATGACGCCGGAAGAACAGAAGAACCTGCACCTGGACGACGTAGACAATTACCAGAAGCGACTTTATTTCTGGCAGAATGTTCCGCGCCGCGCCAAGTACAACGAGATCTGGAACGAAGTAAAAGCGACGCAGTAGAACTTCTTGCAAAATGGTTTGGAAAGTTTGGCTAGGTTTTGGGTAGGGCACGGCTTCAGCCGTGCCGCAAGAGCCTTATAAACATTGGGCTTCAGCCCCTGAGGGGAATGCTGGCACTCCCTGAAACTGTTTCGTGGCAGCACCACGACGACTGCTATGCCATTAACGACGGAACCCGCAACCACAACCGGTCAACCAAAATCCGCATCCCTCCTTTCGATCCGTTCCGTCGCCAAGCACTTCGGCAAGAACATCGTGCTGCGCGACGTCTCGCTTGAAATCGCCGAAGGCGAATTCCTGACCATCCTCGGCGAGAGCGGCTCGGGAAAAACCACGCTCTTGCGAATTCTCGCCGGCTTCGAGCAGTCCACTTCCGGAGAAGTGTGGATGTCTGGCGAGCGCCTGGACACGCAACCTCCCTATCGCCGCCGAGTGAACACCGTCTTCCAGAGCTACGCGCTGTTCCCGCACATGACCGTGGAACAAAACGTTGGCTATGGATTACACATCGCCAAACGTCCCGTCGCCGAAATTCAATCGCGCGTGACCGAAGCGCTGGCGAAGGTCAAGATGACCGCCTACGCCAAGTCGAAGCCCTCGAAGATCAGCGGCGGACAGCAGCAACGCATCGCACTCGCCCGCGCTCTGGTGAATCGCCCGCGCCTGCTGCTGCTCGATGAACCGCTCTCCGCACTCGACGCCAACCTGCGCCGCCAGATGCAGGTCGAACTCAAAGCGCTGCAGCGCGAAGTGGGCATCACGTTCGTCTTTGTCACGCACGACCAGGACGAAGCGATGGTGATGTCGGATCGTATCGCGTTGTTGCGCTCCGGAGAACTCGAACAAGTCGCCAGCCCGCGCGAAATTTACAACCGCCCCGCGACATCCTATACCGCGCAATTCATCGGACACACAAATCTATTAAACGCCGACATTAGCCACGGCACGGCCACCTGCTCCACACTGCAATGGCCCACCTCCCTGCCCGATGGCATGGCCCTATTCTCGCTGCGTCCCGAGTGCATTCGCCCGGCGAGCGCTGCGTCGGCGGCGACCGCAGCTTCTCCAACAAACAGCACGACGGTTCGTTTTCGCGCCAAAATCCGCGACCAGGCTTTCCACGGCGCCACCGAACTTTTGCGCGTCGAGTCCGATGACGGATTGATCCTTACCATCCGCACCGCCAGCCGCGACCTGCCCGAAGGCTTGCTCGAATTCGAATTCTCTGCTGCCGATGCCATCCCGGTCCGCGCCTCCGGTTCCGAGGAGCACGTCTGATGTTCTCCCGCGCCTACCGCACCGCCATCACCGTCCCGCCGCTCGTTTGGGTCGCCGTGTTTCTGCTCGTGCCCTACCTGCTGATGTTTTGCTACAGCTTCTGGTCGGTCTCCGAATCGCAAGCCATCGTGCATTCCTGGAACCTCGACAACTACAAAGAGCTCCTGACCAAGCCCGTTTACTGGCAGACGTTGCTGCGTTCCATGTGGATCGCCGCCCGCGTGATGATCTTGTCCATGCTGCTCGGCTACCCGCTGGCCTACTTCCTCTCATTCCACGCCGGCGGCCGGAAGGACCTCTACTATCAACTCGTCATCATTCCGCTGTGGGTGAGTTATCTCGTCCGTGCCTACGCCTGGAAGACGATTCTCGGCACCGACGGCGTCCTGAACACGCTGCTGCAATACGTGCACCTGACCAGCCATCCACTCGATTTCCTGCTTTACAGCCCGTTCGCGGTCGTACTTACATTGACGCACATCTATACGCCCTTCACCTTCCTGCCGATCTACGCATCGCTCGAACACATTCCGCGCAATCTGGTCGAAGCCTCGCACGATCTCGGAGCCACGCCCGCGCAAACTTTCTGGCGCGTGATCTTTCCGCTCTCGATTCCTGGAGTGCTCGCCGGGGCCACCTTCGCCTTCGTCCTCAGCCTGGGAGACTTTCTGGCGCCGCTCTTGCTCGGCGGCCCCAGCGGCATCATGATCTCGAACATTGTGGTCAGCCTGTTCGGCGCGGCTTACAACTGGCCGCTCGGCGCCGCTATCTCGCTCTGCATGTTGGCGCTGGTGCTTGGGCTGATCTTCTTCTCTGAGCGTCTGGAGAAGAAGTGGAGTTACTCATGAGCGTGTCCGGTTCACGCCAAGAGTCTTTGGGACGATCTTTGCGAGTGAACGGCTCGCTGATAAAAGGCCCGCGCTGGCTAACCGCTCACGCGCTCGCCGTCTTCGCGTTTCTCTACCTGCCCATTGCCATCCTCATCCTTTATTCCTTCAACGGACAGGGCGTCGGAGGCTTCCCCCCGCGCGACCTCACGCTTAACTGGTACCGCATTCTATTCAACGACGGGCCCATCTGGGATTCGGTCCTCAACAGTTTGATGGTGGCCTTCGCGGCCATGCTCATTGCTCTCGTCTTCGGAATCCCCGCCGCGCTCGCGCTCGATCGCGCGCAATTCCCCGGCAAGGCCCTGTTCCGTCGCCTGGTTCTTTTGCCGCTGATTCTGCCTGGCATCATCACCGGTCTCTCGCTGCTAATGCTGTTCCGCTTCGCCGACGTGAAACTCAGCCTCGTCACCATCGTCCTCGGACACGGCACCGCGCTGATTTCTGTCGCTACCACCGAAGTCTTTGCCGGATTGCAGAAACTCAACCGCGCTCAGGAAGAAGCCTCACTCGATCTCGGCGCCAACTACTGGCAAACCTTCTGGCGCATCACCGTTCCCAACCTCAAGCTCTCCATCATCGGAGCGGCGCTCTTGATCTTCACGCTTTCCATGGACGAAATCGCCGTAAGCTTCTTCCTGATCGGCCGCGACAACACCCTGCCGCTAGAAATCTGGGGACGCCTCCGCCGCGGCATTACTCCGGAGATCAACGCCATCTCGACCATCATCTTTGTGTTCTCGCTGATTGCGATTGTGTTCTGGTATCGGCTGCGGGTGGGCTCGGAAGGGACGCCGGAGATTGCGGCGGAGTTTGTGGAACCTTCGCAAATCAACTCTCAGTTGTCATCCTGAGCGAAGCGAAGGATCTGCTTTCTTGTTGGCAGCGCGACGTCAGTCGCCCTTATGGATGAGACGGAGCAGTAAAGCAACTGCGACGCCGAGCGCAAGGGCTCCCAACACAAACCATCTTCCAATATCGAGACCGACGGCCCCCATCACCAGGAAACCAACCGCGAGAAGAAGCCCGGCAAACTCCGAGTCCATTTTCATGACCCGCATAATGCCCGGGTGCCGACTTGCGTCACGGTTCTTCATCGTGTGAATTATCTCACCTGCGCGCGACAACTCTAACCTACCCCTCGGTCCCTGGGCGGGCGGCACGGCCTATCGCGGCCCACCCGACCTCGACCGTCCAGCCCGAGCAAAGCCCGGCACATTTCCCGGCAGAAGAAGGGGAGTCATTGATCTTACAGGCGCAAGAAAAGATGGGTCAAACAAGAGAGGGGTAGGATGTGGCGACGGGAAAATCGGCTCCACCCCCTTCCGGGAAGAAAAGGGGGCCGGGGCGAGCGAGCGAGCGAGTGGGGCGGGTGCGGGAGGGTAAGCGTTGTGCGAACCCACTTGTGGGGCTTAATTCGAGACGCAGCAGGTGCCTTTTTATTCCTCTCTCCTTTATCCCAGTTCTGCGGCGTTTTACCGACCAGCTCTACGTTCGCCGGCTACCCTATTATCGGAAGTCGCCGCCGCTCTCACTTGCGGTGTGACGCAAACGTGGTCCGAAGGCACCACTTCCCTCCAGACGAAACCCGGTTTGCATGTGTCGGGGCCGGAGGCTCCCCCATTTGGTGACCGGCGAGCGACAGCGTTGGCGTTGTCGTCGGCCGCCTGTGATCGCGTCTCGGGCGTAACGCATACATGATCGTCCTTTATCGCTTCCCGCCAGACGAAACCCTGTTTGCATGTGTCTGGACCAGAGGGTTGGGCGGACCCTCGACGTTGATCTGCCACCCTATTGTCGGAAGCCACCGCTGCTCTCACTTGCGGCGTGACACAAACGTGGTCCGACGGCACCACTTCCCTCCAGACGAAACCCTGTTTGCATGTGTCCCCATTTTCTGACCGGCGAGCGACAGCGTTGGCGTTGTCGTCGGCCGCCTGTGATCGCGTTTCGGGCGTAACGCATACATGATCGTCCTTTATCGCTTCCCGCCAGACGAACCCCTGTTTGCAAGTGTCGGCGGAAAACAAGTTCGATCCTGTGTTCGAGCTACCTATACCCAGGCAAGCGCCGCATGCATAGCTTGAGCAACTGTGCCAATTCTGGGTTGGTGACTCGTAAAACCCGTTATCGCAAATCATGACGACGCCGTAACATGCTGTATTGGTTTCCCTGACTGGGCAGGTTGGCGCAGCGTTGCCACACAAGACCTTGTGGCCCGTGATGCAGTAACCGCCATCGCCAGAATCGCTCACCCCTTTTTGGGTTTCCCCCGCCAGACATTGCCCGTCGCAGAAGGGGGCCGTGCCGCGCCACGTGTCAGCGCGTGCGTAGACTGCCGTGAAAGTACACGCGCTTGCAATTGCAAGCGCCGCGATTTGTAAGCCGAAGTCATGCGCAAAGTGCTTCATCGGGAATCTCCTTCGGAAGGCGCGCCTCAAGCACTGAAGCATCTCTCTTGCTGATGACCGCTCCCCCGGGCATGGACCGCCTTTCCAGGCCGATCAAGAATCTTAAGCTTAGCGAGCAAACGTGAGCCCTCTACACGCCATGAATCCAATTTGGCTCCCAACTTATGAACGAGAACGCCCGCCAATCCCCTTCACCGGGGAAGAAGAAAATGTGACTGCTTTGACCACCCTAGATCCGCAAAAAAGGGCTTGACATGGCGGGTGGGCCACTTTTAACGAGGAACTGCAGCGCGGGTTTGTCGTTTAACGTCGACCGAAACGACTGGGCGTGCGCCACTTCTCGCGCGTTTCGAGAAAGCCTGCCCTGAGCGATAGCCGAAGGGTGGCCTGCCAAACGCTCGACAACATTCAACTCCGTCGAGACAGCCACCTTTTTTCATCACACTTTTCTTGTACGGCCATCACAGACTCCCAACCGCAACCCTGCGAAAATTGCTCGAGAGTGCAGCATCGAGAAGTGTCCCCGTCTCCAGAGACGGTCTCACAAGCTGCCCCAATCACTTTCGGCGATCTTTGAAAACTCGACTCATTGAGGGAGCCCACCCCGCCTAAGTCCTTATTCCTGAAGACTTTCCATGTAAGTCCCTTAATCCCAAGATCTTGCCGCTAACCCACTGATTCTAAAAGACCAAAAAATATAGGGGGGAGGGGGTACCCGCCACTGAGAACTGAGCACCGGGAACTGAGAACTGATTCAGGAGCATTCATAATGTCCACTTATACCGTCCCCCAATGTCAACACATCAAAACCAACGGATCGCAGTGCGGATCGCCCGCCCTTCGCAATCAGCAATTTTGTTACTATCACCATCGCCAGCGCCCCGTTCTCCAAAATCTTCCTGGCTCCGCCCCGTTCCCGCCCGCGCCGTTCTTTCTGCCTCTCCTCGAAGACGCCAATTCGATCCAGCGAGCGCTTGGTAAGGTCTGCCAACATTTGTTGCACCGTCGGCTCGACCCGAAAAAGGCTGGAGTCCTGCTCTACGCCCTGCAACAAGCGTCAACGAATCTCAGCCGCCGCAATAAAAGTCAGAAGAAAAGCGCCCTGTCACCGCCCGCCTGCTAAAGCTTGTGTGGTGAAGCTTGTGTGGTGGCGGGCTTTGCCCCGCCGGGACGGGGCAAAGCCCCGTCACCACACGGTCGCCTCGATCAACAACGCGAACCTCCTCGCCATAGTAAAGTAGTAAGAAGCCCCAATCTGCAACCGCGAGGAGTTTTCGTCTGAACCCGAGTATTCGCAACATCGCCATCATCGCCCACGTCGATCACGGCAAGACCACGCTGGTTGACGCCATGCTTCGGCAGAGCGGCACTTTCCGCGATAACGAGACCGTCGCCGAGCGCGTTATGGACTCGAACGATCTGGAACGCGAGCGCGGCATCACTATTCTTGCCAAGAACACGGCTGTGTTTTATGCGGGCGTAAAAATCAATATCGTGGACACGCCCGGCCACTCCGACTTTGGCGGCGAAGTGGAGCGCGCGCTCAAGATGGTCGACGGCGTCATGCTGCTCGTCGACGCCAGCGAAGGCCCGCTGCCGCAGACCCGCTACGTGCTCAGCAAGGCGCTCGAAGCCAACCTGAAGCCGATTCTTGTCATCAACAAGATCGACCGGCCTGACGCTCGTCCGCAGGAAGTTCTTAACGAGGTTTACGACCTTTTTATCGATCTCGACGCCAAAGAAGACCAGCTCGACTTCCCCGTCTTCTACACCAACGCCAAGGCGGGCACCGCCGCCATCCATCAGGGAGCGGCGGGCGAGGATCTGCGTCCGCTCTTTGACACCATCATTGGCACCATTCCCCCGCCCCAAGGAGATGCGAACGGCCCACTCCAGATACTGGTCGCGAATCTCGATTACAGCGACTACCTTGGCCGCCTTGCCATCGCTCGCGTTTTTTCTGGGACCATGAAGACTGGGGAAGACGTGGCTATCGCCAAGCGCGATGGGTCGTTTCATAAGACAAAAATCACCAAGCTCTTCAGCTTTTCCGGCCTCAAGCGCACCGACATTACGGAAACGTCGCTCGGCGACATCATTGCCGTGGCGGGCGTCGAGGGCATCACGATTGGCGAGACGATTACCAGTGCGGAGAATCCCGCGCCGCTGCCGCCCATCGTCATCGACGAGCCTACGATTGCGATGCTCTTCACCATTAACACGTCTCCGTTTTGCGGACGCGAAGGTTCATACGTCACTTCTCGCAATCTGCGCGAGCGGCTGGATAAAGAGCTGCTCACCAACGTCTCGCTGCGCATGGAAGAAACGGGCAGCATGGACTCGTTCAAGGTTCTTGGGCGCGGCGAGTTGCAGCTTTCCATTCTGATCGAGATGATGCGCCGCGAAGGTTACGAACTGATGGTCGGCAAGCCCGAGATCGTCACCAAACGCAATAAAGAAGATGGCAGGCTGATGGAGCCCGTGGAACACCTCACCGTCGATATCCCCGAGGAATTCGTGGGCGTGGTCATGGAACATGTCGGGTCGCGCAAGGGCGAAGTTGCCAACATGCACAATCACGGCTATGGGCGCGTGCGCGTTGAATTCCGCGTGCCCAGCCGCGGACTGATTGGACTGCGCAGCACGCTCCTCACCGACACGCGCGGCACCATCGTCATGAACGCGCTTTTCGATGGATACATCGAGTGGCAGGGCGAAATTCCGCATCGCCCGACCGGCGCGCTGGTCGCCGACCGGCCCGGGCTCACGACCTCCTACGCGCTCTACAATCTTCAGGAGCGCGGCATACTTTTTGCCGGCCCGGGCGTGGACGTTTACGAAGGCATGATCATCGGCGAGAACGCGAAAGACACGGATCTCGACGTCAACATTGTGCGCGAGAAGAAGCTGACCAACATGCGCGCCTCAACTTCCGACGAAGCGATTCGACTGGTCCCATACCGCAATCTCAATCTCGAACAGGCCATCGAATTCATCGCCGACGATGAGTTTGTCGAAGTCACGCCGAAATCTCTGCGCCTGCGGAAGAAGATTCTGCAATCGAACAAGCGAAAAAAGGGTTCGCTGGCAACGGTAGAAGGTTGATCGCAGGAGCGCAATCTGGGACGGGGCGGAGCCCCGTCACCACACGAGCGTAGGGACGGCCGCCCTCGGCCGCCCAAGCCGAGCAAAGCTCGGCAGCTTGCCAGGGGTCACAGCAACTCTGGATTCGGGAAAATGAAGCGAAGCACGCCGAAGGACGAGGCGGGAGGCAAGAAAAACCTTCGCATGTTCCTCATCCCGTGCAGTTGCGGCGCCAGCTTTGCCGTTGCCGGGGATTACGACCGCAAGGGAATGCACATCCGCAGCTTCATTCCCTGCCCCAACTGTGGTAAGCGTCACGACCCACGCAATCGCCTGCTGATCCTCGACTACCAGGATGAACGCTTCTGGAAAGTCGGGTGCTAGAGCATCGGGTGATTGGGCCATCGGGTCATCGGAAGATCAAACGCCCAACCGAGGCAAGATGACCCGATCACCCGATGGCCCGATCACCCGATCCCATTTGAAGGCGATCAGAGAAGGTTGTAGACTCAACGTACCGCAGCGCGCCCGTAGCTCAGCTGGATAGAGCGGCAGCCTCCGGAGCTGTAGGTCGGGAGTTCGAATCTCTCCGGGCGCGCCAGTTTTCCATCTTTCGCCCGCGATTGCCTTTGCCCTCGGCACGGACCTGACCGCTCAACATTCAGGCTTGCGACAGTAGTCAGCGAGTGCCCAGCATGATTACCGTTTCCGTCGCAAAGCTGCCCCGTAGAATGCCGATGCGAACTTTCCCGGTTTTGTCCGACAGCTCAGCGGCCAGCTCCATTGGCGTCCGAACGGCTTTGCCATCCACGGACTTGATGAGATCGCCAGCGCGTAAGGATGCCATCTCCGCGACGCTTCCCGGCTCGATCGACAGAATTCTCGCTCCGTCGAATCCCTGGGGCGCAGCCACGATGCCGAGCGGGTGGATCGGCATCCCGCGGCTGGGCACAGGCGTCACTGGCTGGGCAGGCTGAGGCGCGGACGTCACCGGAGTCGAGGGGTGACTCTCGGAGGGTCGACTCTCCGGAGGAGCAGGCTTGGACTTATGCCAAGGCCGCCTCCAAAAACGATGAGACTCGGACTTCTCCTTGGGCTCCTTCGCAGGCTTGGGCTCACGCGGAGGAAAATCACCGCCAAATCGAAGAGCGATTCCGCCAGAGACGCGGAAGTTGCTTTGGTTGGAAGCGCTGAAGCTGTTCAGGTGGCGGGCGTAGATATAATCGACCGGCCCAAACTGAACTCCGACATGACGAAAGAACCAATAATCAACGCCACCGCCCGCGGCTAACGCTACAGACGTATCGGACACGGTAGTCCCGGAGATGGCAAGAATATCCGCTCGGTCTCGACCAACCAGGCCGTGTACAAAGCCCGTCAACTTATTGGAGCGATCCCCGAGCGTGAAGCGTGGCCCCAGCATGTAGGAGAAATTGTCGCATTTCAAACCCGAAACCCCACCGCAATCGCTAAGCTGGTGGCCGCTGATGTCTGCCTCAGCACCAAAGTGATGAAACAGGCTGACAGAGGCGGAAAAATCCCAGCCATTCAGCTTCAGCCGCTGAGAGGTCGTTTCCCCGCTCGACGGCACGTCAAAGTTGAGGTACGAGTAGCCGCCGAATATATCGACTGCCGGAATGTTCTGAGCGGAAGCGATGCCTAGAAGGAAGAGAGCGGCCAGAGCGAAACGAACTATTTTTTCCATGTTTCTTGATTGCGCCTCCAGGGAACGCAACTGGCACAACTGGCCACCAGCGTCTGACCGGGGCTAGCTCGCCAGGAACAACGTACCGGCCTGGTCGGGGCTTGTCTTACGTCATCACATACACGGGATTAAGGCGACGGGTGATTATAATTGCCGAGCGGAAAAAAGGAAAATGAAACCAAACGTGCCATGCGCCTCGCGCTCGCCGAACCTGCACGGCAGGACTCATTTTGTAAGTCCTAAGTTGAGCCGGAGCGGATCCAATGTCCGAGCCTCCAACATCGGAACCCCAACCCCCCGGAAGTCTGCGTTCCATTTTGGAACAATTTCACCGAAAATCGTCACACCGGCCCCGCCCATCCATCACTGCAAACCTTTCGGCTCCGTTGTACGCTGCGAGCCGTTCCCGCAGACCAGGACCAGACAGAAGTCTCGCGGAACCAATCTCACAATTCCAAGAACGAAAGGAGACTTTCCCATGTTTGCACGCATCCTTGAGTTCGCTCCGCTAATGGAGAAGAAGGACGAATTCATTCGTGTCGTAAAAAAAGAGGTTCTTCCCATTCTGAAGAAGCAGGAGGGCTTCCTCGAAATCCTTCCCCTTGTGCCCGAGATCAGGACCGAAAGAGTGCTGGCGGTCACTCTCTGGACCGACAAGAAGGAGTTCGAGCGCAATGAGCAAGAGTGGTTCCCCAGGGTCGAGCAGATTCTCAAACCCTATCTGGCCACTCCCTCGTTGCGCAGGCTTTACACGCTGGAGACCACGATCTGCGAGCACTTCGAAAAGACGCTGATCGCCTAAGCACACAAGAACCTTCGAGTAACTCGGGCCGGAGCAACCAGATGCCCCGGCCTTTTCGCTTCCGTAGTTGCAAACCGCTTCAGTTTGACCTCCCGGCCATGGGCAAGATACGGCGGAGACTTACTCCATATTCCTGTCTCACACTCTACCTCGGTTGCGTCGCTATTGAAGGTTCGTAACACTCCGTTTCCTCTAACGGGCTGCCGAAAAACTCATTCCTGACGAGTCAGTGTTACCTCAGTGGCTAAAGCCGGACTCAGAACAAAACAGTTACCGCAGCGCTGAAGCGCTGCGCCACCCAAAATCAAGCGCGAAATTGAGTTTTCCGCAGCCTGCTAAAGTCATTCTCCCGCTTAACCGATGAAGTTTGTGGGGCGGCAATAGCAACGCCCTGAGTGTGCACGCATAGTTCTGCCGGCATAGTCTGCCGACGAAGGCTCACGTCGCATGCCCGCACAAAGCCGCGAATCAAGAGGGGCGTTTCGGAAGTGTCTCCACCCGGAACGCCCCGGTCGCGCAGCACGCAATAAGAAAAGGCGCATGCAAACGCAAGCGCCTTGCATTCAATTTTTCGCAGCCCCAACTTTAGAACGTGATCCGCACTCCGAACTCCATCTGCCGCGGAGCGCCGTTCGCGTAGGTGCCCGAACCAGCCAGAACCCGGTCCAGGCGCGAGGTGCAGAACGTGGTTGAGTTGCCGCAGTGCCCCGCCGAGCTCGCGTTATTCAGCGAACTGCCTGGCGCGCCGTTAAGCACGCCGCTCAGCTGGTTCCCCGCGCCCCCGAAGTTGGCAAAGTTGAAAACGTTAAACACGGAGACGCTCGGCGCCACCATCACCCGCTCCCCAACCTGGAACGGCCGGCTCAACCGCAGATCGATCGTCTTCAGCCAGGTCGCTTCCGCATAATGCCCCGGCAGCCCCTGAATCGGAGGCGCAAACGCGCCCAGCGCGCCCAGTTGATCTGATCTGAACAAACCGCTGCTCAACAGATCGTTACCCGCCGGCGTCAAGTGGCCGGCATACGTCGTGTTGTAATGCTGGATTACTTGGGTCAATTTGCTGGTCGAATATTTTCCCGTGCTTCCAATAGACGTTTGCGGCAAAAGATCGCCCACCGTGCCGTCACCGGTGAGGTCGCTGCGGAAGATTTCCCCCGCCACTCCGCCCCCGTCCTGCTGCGGAACGCGAACGCTCAGCGGCAGCGGCGACGCCAGATGCGCGATCATCGAAAGCCGCAGCCCGCGCGGCAAATCCGCTATCGGAGTGAACGTAAGCTGGTGCGTCCGGTCCAGCCCCGAGGACCCGAAGTGTCCCAGGTGCGGCCGGTTGTAATCTTCCGCCACGTTCATCAGCGAATAATCGCCGCCGCTGCCGTTCGGCTCTGCCAGATTGCTGCGATAACGGGAGAACGCATACGCAATCGACACCTCCAGCCGCCGCAAGCGTCGCATCGGGTTGTCTCCGCTGACCCCTCGGTAGGACAGATGCACGCCTTCATACCGCGACCGCCCGCCCGGAAAGAACATGATGTTCGATCCCACCGCCGGATTGATCCCGCCGAAAGCGGCCTGCTGCTTGCCTAAGACCGAGCATGGAAACGGTCCGCAGAACGCATTCGACGAATCCAGACCCTGGCGCGCGAAATCCGTGATTCTCGCTCCCGGCACGGCGGCCAAATAGCAATCCACGGCAGCCTGCGAACTGCTGCCCGCGAACAATGCTGAATGCAGCGTCGGGCATCCCGCTGCCACCGACAGCGGATTCGCCGCCAGCGTTGAATTGATCGCCGACAGCTCCGCCGTATAGCTATTGAGTAAGGGGTTTGAATTGCTGCCATCCGTCAGGAAGCCCGCGTCGCCCACGTGATTGGTGTCAATGCCCAGCGGAAATTGGGTGCCGATCTCGCGCACATAGTCCGCGGAGAACGTGCCGCGCTCCCCGATCTGATGTTGAATTCCGAAGTCTATGTGCACGACCCGCGGCGTCTTGAAACCGGGGGCCAGCAGGCCGCCAAAATTCGCCACGCTGTTCGCCAGCGAGTACACGTTCGCGCCTGTCGCCGCCGACTGCGCCGCCAAAAACTGCGACTGCAAGGCCTGAATCGCCGGCGCAACCGCCCCAATCGGCTGCCCGCAAATCTGCGTCGCGATGTCCAGCGATTGTCCGGAACTCACCACGGAACTCACCACCGATCCGTCCGGGAACAGCACCGATCCCGTCGGACACAGCGTCAGGCTGCGGTTGTATTGCCCGTTCGACAACCGGTTGATGCGATCCTGATACGCATTCTGCAGCAGAAAATTGTCATAGAACAACCCGCCGCTCGCCCGCACCACCGTCCGCCCATTGTGTCCCGGATCCCACGCCACCCCGAGTTGCGGGGCAAAATTCCAGTCTGGCTGGTTCACGCTCTCGCCCAGCGACTGGTGCGCATTCAGACCATTGTTCGGAAGCAGACCGAATTGATCGAGAATCAAACCGCTCGTGCACGGTGGAGCCGTCACGATCGTGTGGTTGATCGCCGAACAGGGCACGGCCGGCAAGTCGCTGTTCGTGCGCCCGCTGTCCCGCACATAATTCACACCAATGCTGATGTTCAGGTTCGGAAACAGGTTGAACGTGTCGCCCAGGTACCCCTCGACGCGCGTGTCGAAGTGTCCCCCGGTCGACCGGTTGAATGCCGAGTTCTCGCTGAAACTTCCGAGGCCATTGAAAATCGTGACTGTGCCCACCGGATAGTTCAGCGGATTGTCCGCCGCTCCGCGCGGATCGCCTGGGATAATCGGCACAAGATTCGGGTTGTTATTGATGGCAGCGATCACGTCCACCCCGTTCGAGCTTGTTACCGACGGCCCAAAATTTCCCTGCGAATAGAAATCTCCTTGGGCGATGCGATGAATCGCTCCCCCGAAGCGCAGCTTGTGATTCACCTTATAAACGGTGCTGCTGTCGTAGCGCCCGAAAAGATCACGCTGAATCGTCTGCCGCGGACCGGCCACGCTCGGCCCCAGTGCATACGATCCGATCTGCATGTGGAACGGCGCCCCCGCAATAATCGTCGAATCGCTCAGCGCCGGATTGATCGCGTTCACCATCTTCTGATAGCCGAAGCGCGCGCTGTTCACAAACCGTCCGTGGTTCCAATCCAGCCCGAAAACCGCAGCCGGAACGTTAAGTTGATTGCGAAAATTCGACTGGCTGTCCGGCGGCCCGATCTGGTTCGCGTTGTCGTAGCTGAGCCGCACAAACCACTTCATG
>Ga0209117_1000310_pt1 | contig 24192 bp, 22 predicted proteins | sample BlaSpr_A8_OM2_M2_FD_187978 | JGI IMG/M metagenome (GOLD analysis project Ga0209117, IMG submission 187978) | Forest soil microbial communities from Thunder Bay, Ontario, Canada - Black Spruce, Ontario site 2_A8_OM2_M2 (SPAdes) (version 2) | ecosystem: Environmental > Terrestrial > Soil > Boreal... | reverse complement strand
CGTTAACCGGACGCGTTCGCTGAAGACGTCGTACTGGTTCGAAGCAATCTTTTCGAGCAGCCGGCGATAGATGGTGATCAGTACCCACAGGGCGGGCTGACTGTCTTCATTCACCAGCGGGATCAGGTCGTCTCCGGCGCGGTAGCAATCGCGAGCGCGGTCGGCTTCCATCGCCAGCAGTGGACGGATGCGCGCGACATCAACATTAGGAGCCGCGAGATCGGCGGCCGAGAGGCCGCACTGCGCCAGGTCCTCCTGCGGAAAATAAACTCTACTCATGGCGACGTCTTCTTTGACGTCGCGAATAATATTCGTCAGCTGAAATGCCAGACCGCAGCGCTCGGCCAGCGGCTCCGCGGCGGGATCGCGATATCCGAAAATTTTGATGCACACTAATCCAACGACCGATGCCACACCGTAGCAATACTGGCGCAATTCTTCAAAAGTCTGGTACCGCGCGGCCAGCGCACCGGCGGAGCGCTCTGGTTGAGCATCCTCGAGGTCTGCGGCCGTACCATAAGCCAGCTGGTCGAGAAGCCCAACCGGAATCTGGTACGCGCGCTGCGCATCGGTCAGCGCCAGCAACACTGGATCATCGGTGGGCTGAGCAGCCAATGCGCGGTGAACCTTGTCCAGCCATTCCGCCAGCTTGTTGTGACGATCATCAGGGCTCAGCGCGCTGTCATCGGTGATGTCGTCGCACCGCCGCATAAAGGCGTACACCGCGCTCAACGCATTACGCTTCCGCCGTGGAAGTACGACAAACGCGTAGTAAAAGTTTTTTGCGGCGGAGCGGGCGATGCTCCGACAGACGGAGTACGCCATATCGAGCTGCGAAGCAGTCGGCGCGAACTGCACTGGCGCATTTCCCACGGCGGTGCTCAAGGTTGCTTCTCCTGCGGCTTCCCCAACATCTTCCCCAGCGCGGCACGAGCGACCAGAGCCAGCTTCCGAGCTTTCGAGATTGCGGGACGCCTGCCCAGCACAGCATACTTTTGGCGTTCGATTGCGTTCAGAATTTCCTGGCCGCCACGGCTGAAGAGTTCGATGTCGGTAGCGAGGGTGCGGTCAACTTTCGCGACCAGCGGCAATCCTTGCGTGAACCATTCCCGCGCACGTTCGACTTCAAAACGCATCAGCTCGCGGAATGGGGACGAATTTTCGCCCTCCCGTATCATTTCTTCGCTCACGCCGAAGCGGCGCAGGTCTTCGAGCGGAAGATAGATTCGTCCTTTGGCCAAGTCCGCGGTCACATCTTGCCAGAAGTTCGCGAGTTGCAACGCGGTGCAGGTGTAGTCGGAAAGCAACTGGCGCTCGGAATCGCGGTATCCGCAGAGGTACAGTACCAAGTGGCCGACCGGATTCGCCGAATATCGACAGTAGCCGAGCAGATCGTGGAAGGCTTCGTAGCGGCTGATACTTTGGTCCTGCCGGAAAGCAGTCAACAAATCTGCGAATTCATGTTTCGGAATTTCAAACTTGCGCACGGTCTCAGCGAGCGCGACAAATACGGGATGGCGCGGCCGAGTATGATGGCCGTCGTAGCACGCGTTTAACTCTGCCTCCCATTGATCGAGCATCTGCAGAGATGCGTCGTTGTCCCCCACCTCGTCACCCAGATCGTCCGAGATGCGGCAATAGGCGTAGACATTGAAGAAGTGCTGGCGCAGTTGCTCCGGAAGAAACCAGGACGCGACCGAAAAATTCTCGTAATGCGAGCGCGCCAGGCGGCGGCAATATTCGCGCGCGTCGGCTTCCGAAGGCGCATGGTCAGGGATGGCGTACTCCGGCGGCAACGCACTCCAGACTGAGGAGAGCGGCGCAGTCGGGGGATGGCTGGCAGCAGTTGTCATCAAAAATTGCTTGTGGAGAGCCGGGCGTCCCCGCCCGGCGGGACGGGCGAGACGCCCGTCGCTCCACCCTACGACTCGTCACACGGTCACGATACTAGTGACCCGGGATGATCGCAGTCTTGATATCCCCGTTGCGGTTCAGCATGTGGCGCAGCACATCGTGCAAACGCGAAAGCGGCGCTTCGCCGGTAATATAGTCGGCGCCGAGAACCTTCTTCTCGGCAATCAGACCGAAGGCCCGGCGCACCGTTTCTGGAGTGTGGTGGAAGGTCGCCTTCAAGGTGATTTCCGAATAGTGCAAGCGGTTGGTGTCTAACTGCACCTTGGTTCCCGCAGCACACCCGCCGAAGAAATTCACCGTGCCGCCCTTGCGAACCATCTGCACGGCCCACTCCCAGGCTTCCGGGCGGCCGACGGCTTCGATCGCCACATCGGCGCCGCGCCTCTCCGGACTTAACTCGCGCACCGCCTCTACCGGATCTTTCACCCTTGTAATCTGCACGACCTCGTGCGCGCCCTTCTTGCGCGCCAGTGCGACCTGCGAATCGCGCTTGACGACCGCGATCACATTGCATCCGATTGCTTTGGCCACGTGCACAAACATCAGACCGATCGGTCCGCCGCCAATGACCGCCACAGTGTCGCCGATCTCGACTCCAGTTTCATGCAGGCCGCGAAGAACGCAGGCGAGCGGCTCGGTCATCGCGGCATCTTCGAAGCTAACATTCGAAGGCACGACGAGCATATTGGTTTCCACAATGCGCCGCGGAATCCGGATGTACTCGGCGTAGGCGCCATTGTTGAATAGCAGATCTTCGCAAAGGTTTAACTGATGCTTTGAGCAATAAAAGCACATGCCGCAGGGAGCCGAGTTGAGCGCGACTACGCGCATGCCCTTCTTGAAGCCGCGCACGCCCTCGCCGACTTCCTCGACCGTGCCGGCCAGTTCATGCCCGAACAACGCCGGCGGCACAATCATGCGGGCGTGGTAGCCGCGCTGATACACCTTCAAATCCGTGCCGCAGGTGAGCGCCACATGGACCTTGACCAGAACCTCGCCTTCACCCACACGCGGGATGGGCACCCGTTCAATCTTGATGTCTTCTTTGCCGTAAAGGACGGCCGCCGTCATCTTGCCATTCACAATTAACGTCCTTCCCAAACGCTGCCCGGCTGGATGACAATCTTCATCGAGTCCGGTTGAGGATGGGCAGCCAGATTCAGCGCTTCCACACCGCTTTGCAGCGGGAAACGGTGGCTGATAAGCCGTTCCAGGTCCATTTCACGGTTCATGACGAACCGCACCGACTCCTCCTGCAATTCAATAGATGCACTGTAGGACCCCAGCAAAGCCTTTTCGTCCACGCACACTGCCGCCGGGTCAATCGTGGCCTCACCCCGCACAGTTTGCGCAAAGAGCAGCACCCGACCTCCCGGACGCGTCGCATCCATGGCAGGCCGGATCAGGCCGCTCCCACCGACTGCCAAAATCACAGCGTCAGCCCCCCGCCCTTCAGTCATGGCGCGCACCGCTTGCCCGGCGTCAGCCTTGGAAGCGTCAACTGTCAGATTTAGGCCGAAGCTATTAGCCATTGTAAGCCTCGCCGGATACAAATCGGAAGTAATCACCCGTGCCCCCGCCCGCTTCGCCAGCATCGCCAGGATCAGGCCAATTGGACCCTGGCCAATCACCAGCGCGGTCTCCCCCGCTTGCAGACGGAGGGTCTCAATACCTTTGATGCAGGTATTCACCGGCTCGACAAAACATGCTTGCTCGAAACTGATGCCGTCCGGGATGCGCACCGTGCCCCTCTCGACAATCCAGTCCATCACCCGGACGTATTCCGCAAATCCTCCCCCCGACGGCTCGAACCCAGCCGTGCAACCAACCTTCTTGTAGGTGGCGCACTGCGCGAAGGTTTTGTGGCGGCAGTAATAACATTCTCCGCACGGGATGTGATGAAACACAACCACACGATCACCGACGTTGAACTTGCGAACGCCTTCGCCTACTTTCGCGACGACGCCCGAAGTTTCGTGACCAAAAATACGCGGCGCGGAGTGGGAGCCGGTAGAAATCTTCTTAAGATCCGTCCCGCAGATTCCGCAGGTGTGGACTCGAACCAAAATCTCTCCCGGTCCAATTTCGGGGACCGGTACTTCTTCCAGACGGACGTCGTTCACGCCACGATACACGGCGGCCCTCATCGCGGAAGGAATCTCGTGCCTTTCGCTTTCAACGGCCCTTTCGCCGCTTAGTGTCCGAGCAATTGCCATAGCAGACTTGATAGTTTCCCCTATTGCTTGGATTCCGCCACCAAAGACTCACCAGGCAAAATCTGACGACTGAGAGTCTCACGACCGAGGTAATTCACCAGCGCGCCGCAAAGAGCGTGACTGGCTTTGGAACTGTTCCGCGCCAGCGCAATGGTCGTCCCCCACAACCACGGGCGCAGCGCCACATGACACGCAAACCTGACGGAGTGAAAGCTCCCGTCGTGCGCTACAAAGCGATCCATCGCGGGCAGGCTGAAATCCGCGGCGTCGGAGATGGCTTTCAAAGCTGCGAACTCCACTCCCCGCGCCTGCGCTCCTTGCGCCACGGCTGCGGCTTCCATGTCCACCGCACTCGCGCCATAGGCTTTGCCTAATCGGATTTTCTGCTCCTTGCCGGTCACGGTCGCGGAACTCACTAGGATTCCCTCACCCGATCCGACTTCTGTTCGGACGCCGTCGGCGGCGTTGATCACCGTGCGCGGCTCAAGAACCTGCCCGACATGCAGCGATGCATCCAACGCTCCGGCAAAACCGATTGAGACCACCCGCATGGGGTTAACTTCCCGAATCACCGCCTCGGTAGCGCGGCGCGCGGCTTCCGCCCCAATTCCCCCGCACACCAACGCCGCGTCGCCATTTTCAAAAAGACGATAGCGTCGTCCGCCGTGTTCCATAGTTCTGACCTTAGTTCTGACCTTAGTCCAGCTTCGGATCAGCGGTCTCACTTCCCGCTCCATGGCGGCGATCATGGCAATCCTAGACATTAGGGGCCACTCCAGTCTGTGGAGCGACGGGCGTCCTCGCCCGTCCCGCGGCGCGCTCTGGACGGGCGAGGACGCCCGTCGCTCCACCAGCGTGTTTCGCGGCGCCCCGAATTTTCCCACAGCCTGCTAGACATATCCGTTGCCACGGAACCACTCCACCGACCGGCGCAAGGCCCCATCGACTGGAACCGTCCGCCAGCCCAGTTCCCGTTCCGCTTTCGCTGAACTCACAAACATCATCTTGCGTCCCATGCGGACGGCGTCGATCGTCACGCGCGGCTCCCGGCCGAGAACCCGGCCCGTCACCATCTCGTCCACGACTCCAGCAGCCAACGCAAAAATGTAAGGCAGCTTCACGGTCGGCGACGGCAAGCCCGTGATCGCGCCCAGCCGGTCCAGAATCTGCTTCAGCGTAAGATTCTCTCCGCCCAGGATGTAGCGCTCGCCTGATCTTCCCTTCTCCAGCGCCTGGACATGACCGCGGGCGCACTCGGTCGCATCCACCAGGTTCAAGCCCGTTTCCACGTACGCCGGGAATTTTCGCTTCAAGAAATCCACGACGATCCGTCCGGTCGGAGTCGGCTTGATATCGCGCTCGCCGATCGGCGTCGCGGGATTCACCACCACCACATCGACTCCAGATCTCGCGGCCTCGATTGCTACTTGCTCCGCCATGAACTTCGAACGCTTGTAGTGCCCGATCATGTCCGCCAGCGACACCGGACTCTCTTCATCCGCCACCGTGCTCGTGTGGGGACGGGCGGCCTCGCCAGTCCCAGATCGCGTAGGGACGGCCGCCCCCGGCCGTCCAGCCGAGCGCACCGGGGCCCCCGGCAAGCCCGGTTTTGGCTTGACGGGGTGGAGCAGCTCGGCAGCGTGGTTCGACGTGAAGCCCATGGTCGCTACACTCGACGTGTACACCACTCGCCGTACGCCTTGTTTCCGCGCCGCTTCGAGCAAGGAACGCGTCCCCTCGACATTCGAGCGATACATCTGGTCGGGATCGCGAACCCACAGCCGGTAGTCCGCCGCAACGTGAAATACGACGTCGCAGCCGGAAAGCGCCTTTTCAATCGAAGCCGCATCGCGCAGGTCGCCGACCATTCGATCGGCATTCAGGCCATCAATGTTGCGCAGATCGCTGGTCGGCCGCACCAGCAGCCGCAACTCGGCTCCCTGTTCCGCCAGGACGCGCGCAACATGACTCCCCAGAAATCCCGTGGCGCCGGTAACGAAAGCTTTCAAACCAGTTCCCAGTTATCAGTTCTCAGTTGTCAGTAAGAACGTGCGCAGCAATCAACCTTAGGTTTTACTGAAGACTGATAACTGATAACTGACAACTAGCCTCCGCTCTTCTCCGCCATCACCTTCGAATAGGTCGTGAGCGCGAGCAGCGGGAAATATTCGCGGTACAGGTGGTACTTCAGATAGAACACGCGCGGAAAGCCGGTTCCAGTAAAGAAAGGCTCGTCCCATGATCCGTCTTTTTTTTGCGTGCGCAGAAGATACGCCATGCCGCGGGCCACGCATTCGCTGCGCGTGTCGCCGACGGCCAGCAGTCCCATGATCGCCCATGCGGTCTGCGAAGCCGTGCTGTCGCCTTGCCCGCGCAAGTTAGGGTCGTCATAGGATCCCACCATCTCGCCCCAGCCACCATCGGCATTCTGCACTGATCGCAGCCACTCCGCTGCCTGCTGGATCATGGGGTCGTTACGATCCACGGCCATCGCTTCCAAACCGCGCAGCACCTGCATCGTGCCGTAGATGTAGTTCACGCCCCAGCGTCCGAACCAGCTTCCATCCGGCTCCTGCTCTTTACCAATGAACTTGATCGCCCGTTTCAACGCCGGATGGTTCTGATCGTATCCGTAGGTCGCAAGACACTCCAAGATGCGGCCCGTGATATCGACCGTTGCGGGATCAAGCATGGCGTTGTGATCCGCGAAGGGCACGTACTGGAACACCATGCGGTCGTTGTCTTTGTCGAACGAAGCCCAGCCTCCATCCTTGCACTGCATCGATAAGATCCAATCAATCGCCCGCTGCACGGACTCGCTCTGATAGCGCCCGTTCGGATGTTCCACCCGGCTCAGCGCCAGGCAGACCATGGCGCTATCGTCCACGTCGGGATAGAACTCGTTGTTGAACTCGAAGTACCAGCCACCCGGTTCGCCTTTCGGATTCTTGATCTTCCAGTCTCCGGGCTTGCGTACCTGCTTTTGCAGGATCCAGTCGGCGCACTTCACCAGCCGCGGATCAGTCGCCGGAACGCCCGCCTCGCCCAAGGCAAACAGCGCGTATGCGGTATCCCAGACCGGAGACATACAGGGCTGCATGCGGAAGGTGTCGCCCTCTTCGATCCCCAGCTTCTCGAACTCGTCGAGTGCGCGAATAAACTGCGGATCGTCCACCGAATACCCGAGGCAGCGCAGCGCGATGATGGCGTTCATCATCGAGGGATAGATCGCTCCCAAGCCGTCGCTCATCTCGAAGCGTGCCAGCATCCACTTCTCAGCTTGGCGCAGGGCAAGAGAACGCAGCGGACGAATGTGCACACGCTCCGCCCAGTGGGTAATCCGGTCCAGCACCAAAAAGAAATTGCGCCACGAAATCCGCTTCTTGGCCCAGTGCAGATGCATGCGCGACTTGTCGCGTCCGCCGACAAAAAGCTCTTCCACTCCCATTTCGTCGGGAATTTTCTTGAATGGCTTCTTCGCGTAGCAGATCGAAAGCGGCACCAGGATGGCACGCGACCACGAAGAAATCTCGTAGATATTGAACCAGAACCAGTTGGGAAACAGCACGATCTCCGGCGGAACCGCTGGCACCGCATCGTAATCGTATTGCCCAAAGAAACAGAGATAGATCTTGGTAAATGTATTGACTTCGGTCGCGCCACCCATTTCGAGAATCTTCTTGCGGGCGCGTGCCAGCGCTCGATGATCCGCCGTGAATCCAGCCAGCTTCAGCCCGAAGTAAGCTTTCACCGAAGCGCTGACGTTTGATGGACCGCCGGCGTAGATGCTCCAGCCACCGTCTTCATTCTGGTGCTTCAGGATGTAGCGAGCGGCCTTGTCAAAGCGTTCCTGACTGCCCGTGCCCAGCAGCGTATGGAGCAGGATGTAATCGGATTCGAGGCTGGTATCGGCTTCCAGTTCTCCGCACCAGTAACCCTCTTCGTGCTGCTGAGAGAAAAGGTGCTTGCGAGCCGCATCGGCGGCTACCGCGACCCGGCTCCCCAGGTCGTCAATCTTTCCAAATCGCATCTGCGGCGCAGAGGCCGAACTATGGGGGAGGGATTCGTCCATCACAACTCCAAACTATGACTCGACGGCACGGCCGGTGCCGCGGCAATCGTTTCCACGATCTCCGGCGGCAATCCAAAGCGAACATTTTCCGGCATGATTTCCAATTCCTGCACATCGCCAAAGCCCTGTCCCGCCAGGTATTCCACCACTTCCTGCACCAGATGTTCAGGAGCCGACGCTCCAGCAGTCAGGGCCACCGTCTTCACACTATTCAACCACTGCGGCTGAATGTCACGGCAGTCATCAATTAGATGCGCCGGGGTGCCCAAACTCCGAGCCACTTCCACCAAACGTTTTGAATTTGAACTATTGTCGGAGCCAACTACCAGCAGCAAATCGGCGTCGGAGGCCACGTGCTTCACGGCAACCTGCCGGTTTTCCGTGGCATAGCAGATGTCCTGAGCCGCCGGACCCTTAATGTTCGGGAACCGCTCGCGCAGCGCGGCGATAATGTCGCGCGTCTCATCCAGACTGAGCGTCGTCTGCGTCAAGTACGCCACGCGGTTGGGGTCGGGCAACGTCACCGACGCGACTTCCGCGGGCGACCCCACGACCTGAGTCACCGCAGGCGCCTCGCCGAGCGTGCCAATCACCTCGTCATGATCGCGATGGCCGATCAGAATCAGGGAATAGCCTTCCTTGGCAAACTTCACCGCCTCCACGTGCACCTTGGTGACCAGCGGACACGTCGCATCGATCACCCGCAGCTTCCGCAGCTTGCTGGCCTCGCGCACTTCCGGAGAAACGCCGTGTGCGCTGTAGATAACGCGTTCACCCTCGGGCACTTCATCCACGCTATCGACAAAAATCGCGCCCTTCTGTTGCAGTTCCTCAACCACAAAGCGGTTGTGGACGATTTCCTTGCGCACATAAATCGGCCGCCCAAAGGCCTCCAGTGCAATCCGGACAATGTCAATCGCCCGCACCACCCCCGCGCAGAATCCACGCGGCTTCAAGAGCAGTAAGGTCTTCGTGTGCAAGCTCTTCGTATGCAAGCTCTTCGTATGGAAGTTCCTGGTCTCAGACAAGTTCGATCCCCCACCCAGCTAGGGTACACGTCTTCACTGGAAAAGATGCTCTAAGGGTATCGAAAGATGCACCCTCAGGTCAATGTAAGCCTTTGAGGGTGTGGGGATTAGCAGCGAGCGGGGAAATACGGCGGGTGGACGGGAAGGGTCGCCCATAGCGCGAACTTCACCAGATCCGGCGTACCCCATAGTGATCAAAGATTTTTTCGTTGCTGACAATGAACAGTTTCTCAATCTCGGCCTGCGCGATCAGCATGCGGTCAAACGGATCTTGATGGGGTCCAGGCAACATCCCAGCACGAACTCCATGGTCGTAGGACACCGGCAGGTTCAGGAACTTCTCTCGTTCGAGATAGCCTCCGAAATCTTGTATTAGATCAGAAGCACTCGGCAGTCTGCCCAGTCGAAACTTCGTTGCAATCTCCCACGCGGAAACCGCGCTGACAAGAATGCTGCTGTCCGGCTGGGCAATTAGCTTTCTGGTCGATGCAGGCAGTGCGGGATCGTCGCTGAACCACCAAAGCAGCGTATGCGTGTCCAGCAGAAGGCGCACGCTATTGCTCCCATGCGTCAAGCTCTTCCGGAGGCAAGGGCTCAAAAAATTCGGGTCCGACCTTCAGCTTCCCACGCAGGGCTCCGGGCTTACGCCGGCCCGTTTTGTCCTCAATTGCGACCAGGCGGACAACAGGTTTCTTCCCCCGAGCGATCACGATCTCCTCGCCCCGGCATGCCTTCTCAATCAGCCGCGAAAGCTCGGTTTTGGCTTTGTGGATGGTGATGGTTTCCATGGACCTATATTAGCTAATTTTACTTAGCTAAGTCAATTAGATTCCAGCTCTCTTGCTCTTGCCCGTGCTTTGGAACTGCCCGCCGCGCGTCAAGGGCATTGTTTGGGGATTCCGGCACTGAGGGCTCGTAATTTTGGCACCCATGCGACGATGCAAGCCTGGTCCTCATCATGAGCCTCGTTGGCTCCGTGGCCCGCGGGAGTGTGGTTGGGGTCGGCCAGAGACTCCTCCCCGGTCTTGATCGCCGCTTTTGAAAAAGCCATGCCGATTTTGGGGGCGGCCTTTGCGCTGTTGTGCGTCGGCGTGTTTTGTCTGAGCGTTGCTCCCGAGAACAAGAGTACGAAGATCAGAGCAATGGTTAAGATGATCTTGCTTATATCTGTCCATTTTGAGCACACAGCTAAAGCACGGCTCACAGGAATCTCCGGTGGTCGTACGATGATCCTGTTTTTCAGGGGACATGAACAGCCCACGAAGGTGGACGGCTCGACCGGTACCGCCTGCTACTGTTGGGAACCTTCTTCAATGCTATCCATTCGCCCGGATCATCTGCTCGGCATGCTTGCGCGAAGTCTCGGTAAGTTTCGCCCCGGAGAGCATCCGCGCCACTTCTTCCGTGCGCTCTTCGCCAGTAATCTGCCGGACGGTGGCCTTGGCGCGGCCTCCGGATTCGCGCTTTTCGATCAGGTAGTGATGATCGGCAAAGGTTGCGATCTGCGGCAGGTGGGTGACGCAGAGCACCTGATTGCCTTTGGCGAGCGCTTTCAATTTCTTCCCCACAGCCTCGGCGGCGCGGCCTCCGATGCCAGTATCAATCTCGTCGAAAACTAATGTGCGCTGCGCGGCCGCCGACTTCTTTTTCCCCGCCGGATTCGTCCCCGCTTCGACGCTCGCCTTCAACGCCAGCATGACGCGTGAAAGCTCACCGCCCGAGGCGATCTGCTCCAGCGGACGCATCGCCTCGCCCGTATTGGTCGAAATACGATACACGACCTCGTTGATGCCCGAAGCGGTCCAATGCTCTTCGCCCTTGCCTTCGTTCTCTTCCACAGCAATGCGAAAACTGGCGCGCATGGCGAGGTCGTTGATCTCGGCCTCGACCAGCTTCTCTAATTTCCGTCCCGCCTCCAGGCGTTTTCGGGAAAGGGTGCGGGCGACTTTGCGATACTCGTCGGCAGCCACGGCGAGCATTGCCCGCAGCTCAAGTAATACTTGATCCTTGTTCTCCATCTCCGAGAGTTTGCGCCGGATGTCGTCGCCAAAAGCAATGGTCTGAGCAAGCGTCGGCCCGTACTTGCGCTTCAGACGATCCAGCAGAGCCAGGCGCTCTTCGATCTCCGCGAGACGCTCGGGCGAAGCCTGAATTCCGCCGGCATAATCGCGCAGCGTCGCTCCCACGTCTTCGACGCTGATGCGCGCCGACTCAAGCGCCCCAAGCGCTTCCTGAAACTTCGGCTCATAACGAGCCAGTTCTTCGAGATGCTTCTGCGCGGCGCGCAGGCTTGACGAGGTGGAGGCGTTGCCCTCATACAGCAGGTCGAAGGCATTGATAGCCGCTCCGTAGATTTTCTCGGCGTTGGCTAAAACGCGCTTCTCGGCTTCCAGTTGTTCATCTTCTTGCGGACCATCGCCCTCTCGCAGACGCGCCTCCTCGATTTCACGGCACTGGAAGTTCCACAGGTCCAGAAGCCGCATACGATCCTGCTCGTCCTGTTCGAGGTCGGCGATGCGTCCACGAATCTGCTTCCAGTGCGCGAATGCAGCGGACACGTCCTTCAACTCGACTCCGGCGTAAGCATCGAGCAGATCCTGCCGCGCCGCGGCATCGAAGTTTACGATGGATTCAGTCTGCGCGTGGATCACCGCCAGGTGAGGCGCAATCTGCTTGAGCACCGCGACGGTTGCGGCCTGATTGTTGATGAATACCCGGCCCTTGCCGCCCGAAGCGATCTCGCGCCGCAGAATCAGCGAGCCATTTTCCGCATCCAGACCGTTTGTTTCGAGTATCCCTTCGATCGAACGCGCCGCGGCTCCGTCGCTCTCAAACACCGCCGCGACCACGGCCCGCTCCGCACCCGTGCGGATCACATCCGAGGACGCTTTTTCCCCCAACAGTAATCCCAGCGCGTCAATCAGAATGGACTTCCCCGCCCCGGTCTCGCCGGTCAGAAGATTCAGACCAGACGCAAACTCGATCACAACATTGTCGATCACCGCGTAATTTTCGAGTCGAAGTTCGGCCAGCACGAGGGTCCTACGATCTTGAATGTGTGGCGCGGGCGCCCTCGCCCGCGGCCTTTGACCTGTCAAACAACGATCTGCAATTCACGGCAGCATAGCACATGCCGCGTCGCCGGTCGCCTTCGACACAAATGCAAAACCGGTACGCTGCAGAGATCGCAGAAGCCGTAGAGATTTTCCCTGTGTTTTCTCCGCGGGCTCCGCGATCTCTGCGGTTAGCTCTTCGGCATAACCCACCGGCGCGTTGACCGATGCGGTACCCTGCCCGAGCGCGCCGCCACCTTGGTCTATAATCCTGACTAGGGTTCTCCGAAACCAATGCATTTTTCTTCCGTCCTCCTGTTATTTGTTGGCGGCGAAATCGTCGATCTCGTCCTTCAGACCGGTCCGGTCGCCAAGACCGTGCTGGTCCTCCTCATCGCCTTCAGTGTGCTCTCCTGGGCCGTGATTCTTTCCAAGTGGCTGCTGATCCGCCGCGCGCGCTGGCAGAGTGGACGTTTCGTGCGCGCCTTCCGCAAGGCGCAGCGTATGCAGGACGTGGCCTCGGTTGCCGAACAGTTCCGTCCCAGCCCGCTGGTTGGAGTGTTTGAAGGCGCAGTCGAGGAGTTCAGGCGCCAGATGGGAATGACGGGCGGTATCCACAACCTCGTGGCCATTCAGCGCGCCATGCAGGTCGCGTCCTCCGAGGAGATTACCCGCCTCGAACGCAATGTCCCGTGGCTGGCGATTACGGGCGCGGTCACGCCGTTTATTGGACTGTTCGGAACCGTCTGGGGAATCATCGACGCGTTCCACGGACTGGGCACGGCGGGTGCGGCGACTTTGCGCGCGGTCGCTCCTGGAATTTCTGAAGCTCTGGTGACCACGGCCGCCGGCCTGGCTGCCGCCATTCCGGCGGTAATCGCCTACAACCTCATCATTGGCTCGATTCGTGAACTGGCCTCGCGCAACGACGACTTCACCCTGGAGATGCTGAACCTGGTGGAGCGCCAACAGGCGCCACAAGCCACCGAGGTGCGGCGCTAATGGCCTTCACTTCCGCCAACGGACGCACCCAGAGCGCGCTCGCCGACATCAACGTCACGCCCCTGGTGGATGTCGTCCTCGTGCTGCTCATCATTTTCATGGTGACCGCCCCGGTGCTCCAGTCCGGAATCGAAGTCAACGTGCCCCACACCCGCACGGTCAAAGAAATCACCGAAGAGCGGCTCGTCATCAGCATCGACAAATCGCAGAAAGTTTTTCTCGGCAACGATCCCATCAACATCAACCAGATCGGAGCGCGCCTGAAGCAGAAGATTCGCGACCCGCAACACCAGGCCATCTATTTGCGTTCCGACGAAGATGTTCCCTTTGGCGCCTTCGCCACCGTGATGGACGCCATCAAGCAGTCGGGCATCAGCAACGTGAGTATTGTTACGCAGCCGACGGATAGCCATGGCGGCCATCACTGATATTTACTCCGAACACGGGCAGTTGCGCCGGCCTTTGGCCTGGTCGTTCGGCCTGCATGTGGCATTCGCGGCGTTCGTCGTACTCTACGCCGTGTTTATTCACGGCCTTCGCGGTGAAGGCTGGGGCAGCGGTGGTGGCGGGGATGCCATGGGAGCGACGCTCGTGAGCTCGGTTCCCTTGCCCGCCAATCCCGCGCCGACAGAGAATGTGCTGGCCACGGAATCCAAGGGACTTTCGAAGTCGCAGCCCACGGTTCCGGAAAAGGAACCGGAAGCGATTCCGATTCCCGACAAAAATACGAAGACGAAAATTAAACCCGCCCCGGTCAAGACCGCGACGAAGCGAAAGCCGGAACCAGAGCCCCCCGAGTCGAATCGGATTCCGTATGGCGAGGGTGGTCCGGTCAGCGGGCCCTACAGCATGATCGCGGGCGGCGCCAAGGGCGGGTTTGGATTTACCGGAAGCGGTGGCGATTTCGGCAGCCGGTATTCGTGGTACGTCCAGGCCGTGCAGCGAAAGGTCACCGAAAACTGGCTGAAGTACGAAGTCGACCCGCGGATCTCGGAGGCGAAACGGGTTTATATAACTTTTGATATTGCACGCGACGGCCACCCGTCGAACGTCCAGGTTGAGCAATCGAGCGGCGTACCATCGCTCGACCAGTCGTCGGTCCGGGCGCTTCAGCGAATTGATACCTTCGGCCCGCTGCCACCCGATTATTCGGGAAGCAAAGTGTCGGTAGAGTTTTGGTTCGATTACAAGAGGTAAGTGGAGGGACGGGCGTCTCGCCCGTCCAGCCGGGCGGGGACGCCCGGCTCTCCACCAGCACGACTGAATAGGGAGCATAAATTGGTTAACATAGCTCGCCCCATCCGTCATCATAATTTGATCACCGTTGCCTTGCTCTTTCTGTTGGCGGCCACCAGTTCCGCGCAGGACTGGATTCGCACCGGCACCGGGCTCGGCGTCGAGAAGGTGCGCCTGGCCGCATCCGACTTCAAGCCATCGACAACCGACGCCAACAACGCGGCCCTCTTGAAGACTTTCAACGACGTGCTTTGGAACGACCTCGACAACGCGGGAATCTTCGATCTTGTCTCCAAGAGTTTTTATCCGCTGCAGGAGCCGGGGCAACCGTCCGAGGTCAACTTCCCGGCGTGGAATTCCCCACCGCCCAACGCCTCCATGCTCGCTTTCGGCAACCTGGGCGCGGCCGCCGGCAAAGTCACGGTGCAAGGATGGCTCTACGACGTCAAGAATCAGGCGTCGCCACAGGTGCTCGGCAAGCAGTACACCGACACTCCAACGACCGACGCGGTGCGCGTCATCGCACACCGGTTTGCCGACGAAATCATTTTCCGCCTGGGCGGAGGCGTTCCCGGCATCGCCGAAAGCAAGATCTACTTCGTCAGCGAACGCACCGGCCACAAAGAAATCTGGGTGATGGACTACGATGGCGCCAACCAGCAGGCGATCACGCACCTGGGTAGCATTTCCCTCTCACCACGCATCTCGCCCGATGGCTCGCGGCTGGCGTTCAGCTCGGTTACGAAGAGTGGTTGGGAAATCATGATGTACTCCTTCGATCTCAACCGCATGGTCAGCTTCCCGCGTTTTGGAGGTATGAATCTTTCGCCTTCATGGTCGCCCGATGGCAAGATCGCGTTCTCGTCTTCGCGAAACGGCTACCCCAACATTTTCCTCGTGGACGCATCCGGAGGAAACTCGCGCCGCCTGACCAACGATCATGGGCCGGACGTTTCGCCGGCGTGGAATCGCAAGACCGGCGCCCAGATCGCTTTCGTCAGCGGGCGCACCGGCCTGCCGCAGATCTATACCATGGAAGCGGACGGTACCAACGTGCAGCGTCTCACCGATCAAGGCTATGCCGTTTCTCCTAACTGGTCGCCAAATGGACAGTTTATGACCTTTTCCTGGATGCGCAAGTACGGGCCGGGAGAACCGGGTTCCAACGATCTTTATTTGATGGATGTTGCCAGCAAGCAGTGGGTGCAACTCACGCACGACGCGGGACGCAACGATTTTCCCTGCTGGTCTCCGGATGGGCGGCACATTGTGTTTCAGTCCCACCGTTCGGGCAGCGACCAGATATGGGCCATGCTGGCGGACGGCACAAATGTGAAGCAGTTAACTTTTAAAGGCGCCAACACGCAGCCCAACTGGAGTTGGAAATGACTGGCCTGACACCTTCGTGTAGAGACGGGGCTTGCCCCGTCTGGCCCTACCAAGAAACTATCGTTCGAGCAGGTTTCGTATTAGGGCATGCCTTCAGGCGTGCCGTAGGAGCTACGTCATGGAAGCGCCTTCAGGCGCTGCGGCCGGAAATTGGAGTTTCACCATAAGCTGTTAGAAAACCAACGGCTTTGCGGCTGGCCCAGAGTGCGCCCTGCCGTGAATCTGCAAATTGCACGCCACAACGCGGGCGCACAGAAACAGGAGGAATCAGTGAAGCACGCAATGAGAATGACAATCACGATGACGAGATACGCTACCCTGGTATTCGCACTCGGCACGATCATGTTCCTGAGCGCATGCCACAAGAAGGTCGCTCCGCCGCCGCCCACACCACCACCCGCACTGGCAGCTCCCACGGCCTCGCTGTCGGCGAACCCGAATACTCTCGACCAGGGCCAATCGACAACGCTGACTTGGCAGACCACGAACGCGACCGACGTCAGCATCGACGGAATAGGCGCGGTGGATACGAACGGCTCGCGTCAGGTTACTCCGACCGAGTCAACCACCTACCATCTCATCGCTAAAGGCGCCGGCGGAACCCAGGACGCCACCGCTCGCGTGACCGTGAACGCGGCGCCCCCGCCACCACCCGCTTCTTCCGCAACGGAAGAGGAACTCTTCTCGCGAAACGTGAAGGACATTTACTTCGATTACGACAAGTACGATGTGCGCGCGGACCAGCGGGGCTCACTGCAGGGCGATGCGCAGTTCCTGCAACAGCATGCCAACATCCACATCACGGTCGAGGGACACTGCGACGAGCGCGGCTCGACCGAATATAACCTGGCCCTGGGCGCCAATCGCGCGGACGCGGTGAAAAACGCGCTCATCCAGGCTGGAGTTGCCGGCGATCGCATCAAGACCATCAGCTACGGCAAAGAGAAACCGTTCTGCACCGAGTCGAACGAGAGTTGCTGGCAGCAAAACCGCCGCGGGCACTTCGTGTACGAAAAATAAGCAGCCGAGGGCGGCTGCGGCCGCCCTTGATTTCTCAGGGCCCGTCCGCTGGACGCTCAGCGGGTTTTTGACATCCAATAGGTTAACTATGAAATCGAATCGCATTCCGCCCGTTCTCGCGCTGTTCCTGTCTCTGTTTCTCACTCTCTGGGTCGCTCCTGCCTACGGCGCCAGCAAGGAAATCATCGAACTGCAAACGCAGGTCAGCCAGTTGCAGCAGCAGATGACCCAGATGAAGCAATCTTTTGATGAGCGCATGGGCGTCATGAAGAATCTGCTCGAAAAGAACACCGACGCCGCCAACAAAGTAACCGCCGCGATCAACGAGCTGCAAGCTTCCATCAACAAACAGCAGCAGGATCGCGCCGGACAGGTCGACCAGATCTCCGGGCAGATTCAGGCGCTGAACGACACCATGGACGAGCTCAAGGTCCGCCTCGCCAAGTTGAGCAAGCAATTCGAGGATATGCAGGCGGCGCAACAGTCCATGGCCGCGCAGCAGACACAAGCGCAGCAGCAGGCCCAGGCGATCGCTCAGGCCCCTCCGCCCGACGTGCTCTACAACAACGCCCTGCGCGACTACAACGGCGGGAAAAACGACTTGGCAATCCAGGGATTCGACGACTACATCAAGTTTTACCCGAACACCGACCTGGCCGGGAATGCATATTTCTATCTAGCAGAAATCCAGTTCAAGGCCGGCGATTACAAGAAAGCAATCGCCAATTATGATCTGGTCCTGCAGAATTTTCCCAGCGGAAACAAGGCTGCCGCCGCTCAGCTCAAGAAGGGATACGCACTCCTCGAACTCGGAAAAGAAGACGAGGGCACACAAGAATTGAAGCACGTCATCCAGCGCTATCCACGCACGAATGAAGCCACGCAAGCCCGGGAGAGACTGCGAAAGGTAGGAGCGACGCCGCAGAAGAACCGCTAGGCGCTGGTGGAGAGCCGGGCGTCCCCGCCCGGCCAACGGGCGAGACGCCCGTCGCTCCACTGTATCAATCCCTATGGACGTTGCCCAGTATTGGGCACCACCACCCCGCCTTCAATCTTTGGGATACCGAAGTGCCCACCGAGATGAGAGAGGTCGAGCGGACTGATCGACCCGGAAACCACGATAAAGTTGACCTCATTCGGTCTGGCAAGGAGAATCGCGATGTCGCTGATCGCGTTATTCTCCAGACGAATCCAGAGATTGCTCACCCCGGGGCCGCCATCCTTCTCGTGGTTGTTCATCAACTGTTTCCAGCCCGCGGCGTGGTACTCCTCTTTCACCGAGCTTAAAACCGCCGGATCGTACATCCAGCGTCCCGGAAAATGATAGCTGTGCACCGAGACTCCATTCACGCCTGCGATCACGCGACGAAGATCGTCGTTGTCCGGGTCCAGTTTCGACGCAAATACCAGCATGGAGTGGTCCAGCGTGAACTCGGTTTTCGAGGATGCGCCTTGCCGCAAGGCCTCAATACCCTGGGGAATCCACCCGGACTGCTGTTGCGCCTCGGTCAATGTGGCAGCAGAAATGGCGATCAAGACTACAAAAACAGTGCGGGACAGCCTCATAGAGCGCCTCGTATGTAGCAGAAATGGTCAGACGGAATCCTGCCCAGCGTGAAGCAGAACCCCTAGACCAGTAAGAACCCGGCGCGTGAAAATTAGTTGTACGCATGTGGATCGACGGGCGCCTTCGCCCGTCCAAGGTTGCGTAGGGACGGCCGCCCTCGGCCGTCCAAGCCGAGCGAAGCTCGGCAGTTGCCAGCAGCCACAGCGACTGTGGCTTTGGACGTCAAAGCGAGGTGCCCCACTCATCGCGTTCTTTGCGATGACTGGGATTTGAGTACCGCAAAAAGCGACGAAAGCGCCGGCGGAACCCTCCGGAATCCCTCTGCGCTCTCGGCCCCTCTGCGGTGAATTGGTTTGAGATCTATTTCGCGTCCGCCGCAGTTGCCTTCTCTGCCACCACGCCGCTTGGCCGCAGCGTGACCCAATCGGTCTGCACGCGATCCCATCCCTGAATCAGGAAGCCGTACGATTCGAATAGCTGACGGATCTGTGGCCGCTGCCAACCTGCAATCTCTTCCAGGATCGGCACCAGCGTTGCCAGGGCGTTGTCTCCTAGCACCGTCCGCTTCGCGATCTGCGCTACCAGCTTCGATTCCGACACGGCAATGGTGAAACCGTCGCGCCGGTTCACGTGCAGCATGACGTGAATGTCGGAACTGCCGTCGCCCACGTAGACAATGTGGTCCGCCGGAAGGCCGAGCTGTTCTTCGAGTTGATCCAGCCGCGTGACTTTTCCATAACCGGCCGTAGCCCGCACCAGGGTTTCGATCTCGCCCGAGGCCTTGTACTTGAACTCAGTGCCGAAGATGTGGTCCTCCGGCACGATCCCCTCCAAAGCCGACTGGATCACTTCTACCGGCGACGCCGAGAGGACGTAAAAATCAAAGTGGAATCCGTCGATCCGCCGGTCGAGTATCTCGTAAATCTGCTTGATGTTTTCCTTCAGGCGAATGCGCTTGCCCGCCTCGATCAGGTCGTCGCGCCGCACGCGCGTACGGAACACTGGATCATGCAAGAGTAGATAAGAAAGTTCGGCCCCCTGCTGAACCAGGTTCAGCTTCGCCATGCCCTTGGCCTTGCGCTCGAATTCCGCGACAGCAATGCCCAGCAACTCGCTCAGTACATAACCCGTATCGTTGAAGGTCAAGGTCTGATCGAAGTCGCTGGCAAACAGATAGTGTTTCCGATATTTGCTAATCATGTTCTATTTTAGATTCAATACCACATTAATCGACTATTAAATTTACCTATCGTAACCATTACAACAACGTGCACGTGCTGACGGACATTGCGATAGTGGTACTAATTCCATGTAGCTGAGCCGCAAGCTTCGAGCAAACGGGCCCACAGCTCGTAGCTCGTAGCTTATTTACTCGGCCACACAGAATTAGCCCGACCCACCGCCGACATTGCCCGCTGGCGGCTTTCGGCGTAGCCTTATCCTGCAATTATTCTTAGTGACGCACGCACCTCGAAAGGCCTGCCATGCCGAAAAGTGCCAGCGACCATCTTCACAATGATGCCGACCGCGGCAAGGGTTCCCAGGAACCCGACGAACGCACGCAAAGTGGCAACAACTCCATGAAAGACCAGCTTGGGCATCGCAATCCCGACCCTATGCAGGACGGAGCCGACAGCGATTTCCCTGAGCCCGGCCACAGCCCCGAGCACTCGTTCGAGGGAGAGCTAAAGAAAATTCGCTAGCAGCACGAAAAGCTAAACGATGGAGGGACGGGCGTCCTCGCCCGTCCAGCCGGGCGGGACGCCCGGCGCTCCACGAACGCCGTTGAAGCCTGAGTCTTTACCATCTCCTCGCACATCTATTTCTCTTGCGTTCCGCATTTCCATCAGCGTTTCCAACCTGAACTCATGAGGAAAAATCTATGTCGAAGATGAAGGCTGTTCAAGTCAGCAAACCTGGCGGTAATTTCGAACTCGTCGAAAGAAACGTTCCCGAGCCCGGCCGCAACCAAGTCAGGGTTAAAGTCGAAGCCTGCGGCATCTGCCACAGCGATGTTCTTGTGAAAGAAGGCCATTACCCAGGCATCCAGTATCCACGCGTTCCCGGACACGAAATCGCCGGCCGCATCGACGCCGTCGGCGCCGACGTTGCCAACTGGAAACCCGGCCAGCGCGTCGGAGTGGGATGGCACGGCGGCCATGATTTCACCTGTAATGCCTGCCGCCGCGGCGATTTCATTAACTGCCAGAACGAAAAGATTACCGCCATCAGTCACGACGGCGGTTACCAGGAATATATGGTTACGCCCGCCGAGGCGGTTGCCGCCATTCCAGACGACATCCCCGCCGCCGAAGCCGCGCCGCTGCTTTGCGCCGGCATCACGGTCTTCAATGCGCTCCGCAACTCGGGCGCACGCCCGGGCGATCTGGTCGCCGTGCAAGGCATCGGCGGACTCGGCCATCTCGGAATCCAGTTTGCCCGCCAGATGGGCTTCCGCACGTTCGCCATCGGCCGGGGTAAAGACAAAGAAGCTCTGGCGCGTAAACTCGGCGCCGCCCACTATGTCGACACAGCCATCGACGATCCCGTCGCGGACTTGCAAAAATTCGGAGGCGCCCAAGTGATCCTCGCCACCGCACCTGATTCAAAATCCATGTCCGCGCTGGTCAATGGCCTCTCCAGTAACGGCAAGCTCGTCGTGGTAGGCGCCGGCTCTGACCCCATCACGGCCATGCCCATTCAATTGATCCTTGGCCGCAAGTCCATTCAGGGATGGGCTTCCGGTACCGCCATGGATTCCCAGGACACTTTGCAGTTCAGCGCCCTGTCCGGCGTTCGCCCCATGATCGAGAAGTTCCCGTTAGAGAAAGCCGCAGAAGCCTACGAACAGATGATCAGCGGCCGCGCCCGCTTTCGCGTAGTGCTAACCATGTAACCCGCTCGCGTGGAAAGACTCATGTGGTGACGGGGCTCTGCCCCGTCCAGGTTTGCGTAGGGACGGCCGCCCCCGGCCGTCCAAGCCGAGCGTACCGGGGTCCCCGTCAAGCCCGGTGTTGGCTTGACGGGGTGGAGAAGCTCGGCAGTTGCCCGCGGTCACAGCAACTTTGATTCGCCAGAAACATTTGAGCCGGTCCCGAGCGGGGCCGGCTCAATTGTTTTCATGTCGTCGCAGGGGTCTACTGCAGCTCTTCCATGCACTTCGCCAGCACTTCCCGGCTCGGCCGTACGGCCGATTCCGGCAAAGTCGCCAGCGGCTCATCCGTAACGTTAAGCATGTCAATAAAGCTAGGCGCCTTCTCATTGATATAAAACACGCCGGTCAGCACTTCGCCTTTCGCGTGCGATTCCATCAACCGCGTAACCGCATGAACTTTGTCCGTAGGATCGTACTCCTCCTCCAGCTTCCGCAACCGCAGGCTCGACCCGTCGTGCATCGTGACTTCAAGCGTCGTTCCATGATCGTAGTCAACGTTGATTTCCTCAAACGACGGCACAAAGCTGACTTCGTTCAGTGGCTCCTCATGGGTCTGCATGTATTTGTAAGACTTGGTCGAGCCCTCGTGGTCGTTAAAGGTCACGCACGGCGAAACTACGTCCAGCATCACCGTGCCTCGGTGAGCGATGGCAGCCTTGAGCATGGTGTGAAGCTGTCGCTTGTCGCCGGAGAACGAGCGGCCCACGAACGTAGCTCCCAGCTGGATGGCCATGGCGCAGGTATCGACCGGAGGAAGGTCGTTCACCACGCCACTCTTCAGCGTTGACCCCAGATCGGCGGTCGCGGAGAACTGGCCTTTCGTCAGACCGTAACAACCGTTGTCCTCAATGACGTAGATGATGGGCAGGTTGCGCCGCATCAGGTGGATAAACTGCCCGGCGCCGATCGAAACTGTATCGCCGTCGCCGGTCACACCCAGGGCGATCAGGTTTTTGTTCGCCAGCATCGCTCCCGTCGCCACCGAAGGCATGCGGCCATGCACGGAGTTGAAGCTGTGCGACCGGTTCATGAAATAAGCCGGGCTCTTCGAAGAACACCCGATGCCGCTGAACTTGGCTACGCGCTCGGGCTGCACGCCCATTTCATACATCGCGTCAATGATGCGTTCGGAAATCGCGTTGTGCCCGCAACCGGCACAGAGCGTCGTCTTCCCGCCTCGATAGTCAACTACCTGCAGTCCAATGCGGTTGGTCTTTGCAGTTGGAGTGGCAGCCGGTGCCGGCGTGCTGGTTGGTGTGGTCCCCATTTTACTTGCCCTCCATCATCATGAGTTCGTCGCTTATGGAGCGCGCGTCGATTGGCAATCCGTGGATATGGCAGATGGAGCGCAATCGCGGCGTCAATTCCGGCTTGATGTCGAGCCTAAGCAGGCTGGCCATCTGCCCGTCGCGGTTTTGCTCTACCACATACACCCGGTCGTGCCGCTCCATGAAGTCGTGAACCTCGCGCGTAAACGGATACGACAGCACTCGAAGATAGTCCGTCTCCAGTTTGTGCTCTTGGGACAATTGATCTCGCGACTCGATAATCGCCCAGTGCGTCGTGCCGTAAGCAATAATGCCGATTTTTGACTTGTCGTTGGCCACCACTTCCGGGCGCGGCACAAACGACCGAGCCGTCTCGAACTTCTTGTTGATCCGTTCCATGTTGCGTTCGAAATCGTCGGGACGCTCGCTGTACTGTCCCTTTTCATTGTGGCCGCTGCCGCGCGTAAAATAAGCCGCCGCGGGATGATCCGTGCCCGGCAGCGTACGATAGCCGACGCCATCGCCATCCACGTCCTTGTAGCGGGTGAAACCACCCGCCTTCTCAAGATCTGCCTTACTCAGCACTTTACCCCGATCAATGGGCTTGTCGGGATAAGGGAACGGATCCGACATCCAGTTGTTCATCCCCAGGTCGAGGTCCGACATCACGAACACTGGCGTCTGGAAACGCTCGGCTAGGTCAAAAGCGTCCTGCGCCATCGTGAAGCACTCGCTGGCCGAATTCGGAAACAGCATGATGTGCCTGGTATCGCCGTGGCTGAGAAAGGCCGTCGAGAGCAAGTCGCCTTGCGAAGTTCGTGTTGGCAAGCCGGTCGAGGGCCCAACGCGTTGAATATCCCAGATCACCGCGGGAATTTCCACGTAATACGCCAGTCCCGTGAACTCCGCCATCAGCGAGATGCCCGGACCCGCGGTAGCAGTCATCGAGCGCGCACCCGCCCAAGCCGCACCGATCACCATGCCCACCGCGGCCAGTTCGTCTTCGGCTTGCACGATGGCAAAAGTCGCCTTGCCATCCGGCCCGACGCGGTGTTCCTTCATGTACTCAATCATCGTCTCGACCAGCGACGACGAAGGCGTGATCGGGTACCAGGTCACCACGGTGCAACCAGCAAACATGCATCCCATGGCCGCGGCAGAATTGCCGTCGATGATGATCTTGCCTTTCGTCTTGTCCATGCGCTGGATGTAGAACGGATCGCGCTTCTTCAGGTTCGCGGCGGCATAATCGTGCCCCGCCTTGGCAGCCGCCAGGTTCAAGGTTGCTGCTTTTGCTTTCTTCGCGAACTGCTTTCGGATCGCCTTCTCGACCTCGGCAAAGTCGATTTCGAGCAATTGCGCGGCAACCCCGACGTAGATCATGTTCTTGATCAGCTTGCGCAGCTTGGCTTCCGCACCCACCGTCGCCGCCAGCTTGTCGTAAGGCACCGCGTAATAAATCAAATCGTCGCGCACCTTATCGAGCGCCAGC
>Ga0209117_1000309_pt1 | contig 24300 bp, 21 predicted proteins | sample BlaSpr_A8_OM2_M2_FD_187978 | JGI IMG/M metagenome (GOLD analysis project Ga0209117, IMG submission 187978) | Forest soil microbial communities from Thunder Bay, Ontario, Canada - Black Spruce, Ontario site 2_A8_OM2_M2 (SPAdes) (version 2) | ecosystem: Environmental > Terrestrial > Soil > Boreal... | reverse complement strand
CCCGGATCCGGAACCGCCGCTTCCCGTCCCGCTTCCCGCTCCAGACCCTTTTCCACCCCCAGTACCCGGCGCTCCCGGACCTGCTTCCTTCGCAGCTGTACCGCTGCCCCCGCCCGAATGACCGCCTGCGGACCAAAGATCGCCTGCATTGGTGCCACCGCCCCAGGAGGGAGAGCCGCTACCTCCACCGGAACCGGTTCCCGGGCCGCTACCGCCACCACCACCGCCTCCGCGACCGCTCTCCGCAGCCAGGATCATTTGCAACAATTTGTTGGGGTCTTCAAAGAAATCTCGATACTTGTCGCCAGTTGCTCCCAAAGCTTTGGCTGTAAGTTGTGCCGCAACTTTTATTCCGGCAACCGACGCGTCTTCCGCCACATATCGAATCTCGTTGATTTTAATGCTGGTTTCGCCGGCCATTGCCGACTTTAACTGCTCCGCCAGCGAGGCTGGCTTTGCATTTCCACTGGGAAATGCGCGCACGAATCGCGCGAATTGTGCCTGCGTTACCGTCGGCGCAAAATGTATGCTTGCAATTCCGGAGGTGATTAGAAGTAGTGCGAAGCTGCGTTCGCCCGCGGCCGTGCCCAGCGGAACGCCGTCCAACAAGATTTGATTCCCAGAAGCCCCCAACAGCAGCCCGCTGCCGCCACTCTCATCCAATGCCGCGCGCAACTCTTTCCAGGTTGTTTCAAATTGGGCCGCTGTGCGTACATGCCCAAATTCGTACAACCGCGCGAACTTCAGCAATATATTGATGCTGCGCACAAACGCCCGCGCCGACGATCGTGTTTCGCCAATCATAAGCTCAGGCACACGCCTGCCTCGTGTCTATTACCTTAAAACGCGCTGCCAGGGCAAACAAGCACTGCAAAACTCCTTGTCACCTTATGAATAATACACGCTGAAATCCCAGTTATTTGGCCACCTGGCAGTTGCCCTCGTGCTCGCCAGGTCGTACAATCTCGTCGAACCATAATTGAGAACTTTCTATGCCAGATCCATCGCCGGACCGCTACAAAGCGGAAATGCCTGAAATTCCCGGCGTCTCCGGTGCCGCTTTTAAACGATTGCCAGGCAGTCGCCCCGGACTCCGTTTCGTCGCGGGGCTGATCGTCGTTGTTGTGCTTCTTTTCGTCGGTCTTCGTTGGGCGCTCCACTATAAACGAGTTGACCTGCCCGCATCGCAATCCGTCGCGCAAATTGACGTTCCCCCTCCGCCTCCTGATCCTTCCGCGTCTCTGCCTCACGCCACCGAGAGCCAGCCCGGCATCGCCATGACCACCGATCTAGCTAAGCCCTGGGCTTACCGCGAATTCTTCGTCAAAAATCGCCTCAGCGGCGAAAATATTCCGGCGGCTATTATTCGTCTCCCGGGTGCTCCCGGCAATCGCGCCTCCGCTTATTGGGCGTTTTCGCTGAAGTCTCCTTATGGTAATTGCAAGATGGAGTACATCAGTGATCTCTCGAAACTAGAAACTGTTTACGGCTACAAGGCAGCGAAGCATCCCATGGTTGGCAATCCGTGCAGTCATACTCTTTTCGATCCGCTGCGCATGACCAATCTTCCGGGAAATGTTTGGGTTCGCGGAGCCATTGTGCAAGGCTCCGATCTTCGCCCGCCGTTGGGAGTGGAAGTTAGAGTTCAGGGAAAAGAAATTCTAGCCACGCGCACCGAATAGTTCATGTTGCCCAGTTTTGCTCGTACCTGTTCCTGAGATAAACTAGCAATTACCCGCCCTGACGCTTTACAGGTCCACGGAGAGATTTACTATGCTCACAAAAAAGTTTTCGCATATCCTTCTGTACGCCACGCTGGGTGCGGGATTTTTTTTCGTTTCCTGCAATCGCCCACTTACCGACGACAACATCACTACCGAAATCAAATCCCAGTTGTATTCCGATCCTGTTCTGCGTACTGCTTCCGTCCAAGTTGCGAGCAACTCCGGCGTAGTTACGTTGACCGGACAGGTACCCGACGAAGCTGCTCGGCAATCCGCTGACAACCTTGCGTCACGGACAGCGGGCGTAAAGCAAGTTATCGATCAGCTGGTGGTGGCTGCGCCGCAAGCCGCGTATGGAAACAATATCCAACCCTCTCCAACCGTGCCCGCGGACACGAATTCTTCTGGCTCACCGGACCGCGGTTCGCGAAACCAGGCTGAGCAGCGCAGAATTCAATCCGAGCGCAATTCGTCACGCCGCGACCGATCCGAGGCGCGCAGAAATAATTCGGAACAAGATCGCTATGCGCGCGAAAGGCAGCAAGACCAGTCAAATCGCGCGGCGGATCAACCTTACGGCAACGCCGCGACTCCGCAGTATGAGAAGTCGCGTACCGTCACGATCCCATCGAATACGATAGTAACCGTGCTCACCATCGATGGCATTGACTCCACGGTGAATCGCACCGGTCAAACGTTTGCGGCGTCGCTTGATGCGCCGGTCGTCGTTAACGACAACGTCGTAATTCCCAAAGGGGCAAACGCTACACTCAAACTCGTCAGTGCAAGTTCGGCGGGCCACATGACCGGCCGAAGCGAGTTGACGTTGGCGCTGGACAGTATCGCTTATCAGGGCAGAACCTATCACACCGTTTCCAGTGATGTGCGGCAGGCCGGCTCTTCGCGCACGAAACGCACCGCGGAAACAGTCGGCGGCGGCGCGGTGTTGGGCGCGATTATCGGTGGGATAGCCGGCGGCGGCAAGGGTGCGGCGATTGGAGCAGCCGCTGGCGGCGGCGCGGGAGCAGGCGTTCAAATACTGACCCACGCGCAGCAAGTGAAGGTGCCACCGGAAACCCGTCTTGATTTCACACTGCAGCAGCCATTGGAAATCACCTACGTTCCCGGAAGAAGATCGCGGCGCGATTCAACCGGTTCTTCTTCATCGAATCCGAGTTCTTATCCTGCGGATTCATCTTCTTACCCGGAGCAGCAGCCTCGTTAATCTTCATCCTGCGTCGATGCGACACACAGGGGCGGAACTTCCGCTCCTGTTAGTTCATGTTCCGAATAAATTCCACAATCCTTTGTTCTGCCCAGTAGCGCTCAGGACCTGGCCATTTAGAAATAAAGCCGCAGTGGCCGCCATGATCCGGCGCAAGAAAGCGAATGGCGGGATTTTTGCCGGCGCCCGCTTCAAGAAATGATTGATAGGGAATGAAAGGATCGTCTTTCGCGGTAATTAATAGCATTGGCACGCGAATCTGCGACAGCAATTTTTTGGCGCTAGACGTTTCGTAATAATGCTGCGCGTCGCGAAATCCAAAATGCGGCGCGGTAATGGCGTCATCAAATTGGCGCACGCTGCGAATCGGTCCGAAACTATTTTGTGCGTAGCGCAGGGGAAAAAGTCGCGCTTTATTTTGATAGCGGCGCAGCAAGCCTTTCACGAAGCGCCGCTGGTACACGTAATTATCCCAGCGCTCGAGCGCATCGGCGCACGCGGAAAGATCCATCGAGGGGCACACCGCGCAAACTCCGCGCAGCTGCGGTGGAAACGCTTCGGAAAATTCGCCGGCCATTTTCGTTACCAGATTGCCGCCCATGGAGTAACCCACGAAAAAGATTCGAGAAAAGCCGTCGACATCGGCCAATTCCGCGAGCACGGTGCGGTAGTCGGCACTCATCCCTGAGTTGTATAGCGTGGGGGTGAGCAATTCGGAGCCGCCACAATTGCGCTGGTTTAGCCGGATGGCGTGAAAGCCAGCAGCCCAAGACTTGTCGGCGACTCCCATCACGTAGTTGGACTCGCTGGAGCCTTCCAATCCGTGCAGGATCACTACTACGGGAGTGTCGAGCGATTTGCCGGGCTGCCAGTGGCAGTGCGCGAGAAGTTGCGAATCGTGGTCGACGCGAAATAAACGCTTTTCGGCAGGGGGCAGGTGGAACCGCCGGCGAAGAAAGGCGGTTGCGATGGTCATGGTATGTCCGTTGCGGAGAAGAGGATGCGGCTGAAATTCGGGAACAGGAGGAGGCTGTTCTATTTTACGGACCCCGGTATGTTGTTCTGAATTCGGAACATGTTGTGTTTTTGCAGCACCGGCGTGATGTTCTGATTTCGGAACAGAGGAACTCATCCCTAGGAATCTAGAGTAAAGGCGCGTCAGTAACAAGCGCGGTCGAGAATATACTTCGCCGTATTCGACGGTCGCGGGTGGCGCAGGGGATACACCCCACCCCCGGGTATGTGGAGATGTATCAATCCAAAGGACTTGTTTTCTGGCGATTCGTAAATGTATCAATCCAAAGGACTTGAGAGGACGGATATGCATAGATGTATCAAAACAAAGAGGTTGAGAGATGCGGTGAGGTGGGATGCGCGGGTGAGTGGGGTCTGGCGGAAGCGTCACAGGCTATAATAACGCACGGCAGTTTACTGAGTCAATAAATATCTAGACAGGCTACATTCGAATCCGGTCTTTAGCGGAAGGTTATTGAGGAGCCGAGGCTGGAGTTCTGAAAATCGGGGTAATAGTTCCCGCGGTTACTTTTCTGACGCGGGTTTTGGAATACCTAATGGCCCAATCGGCGATGTAAACGTTCCCTCGTGATCTACGGCCACCTCGCACGGTAAATTGAGAATCGCATTGGTGGCAGTTCCATTGTCTTCAATTCTAGTGCCTGCGGAGACAGCACCAATTCTAGCGACAGTGGTTATTACGCCTTGCTTATCCACGCGCCAGATCTAGCCTGCTGCCGAGATGTGATGGCGAGGCCATTTGGTAACAGTACGGGCGCAACACGCTAAGGCGAATGCAGCAAATGCATTAAAAATCGAGGTGAAACCAGCCACTTCTAATATAAAGAGACTATAAAGAGGCCTAAAATCGACCTTCAAAAACCGTCAGGACACGGTAGCCGCGGGCTTCGAACCTGTGAACCTATCCTCAAATGCCTTTGCGTATCTGACGCGCACTAGCCAGTAAATCAGCAGGACTATTCGGACGGGAGTTTTTCGTCGAGTTCGCGCGCGATTTTGTGGACATCGGTTGCAACGCCAAAGGTTGTAGCGTGTTTGGAAAAGTCGACCTGAACGCCAGCATGTTCGCAAAGTTTTTGCAACATTTGAACCACGGCGGTTAGTTCCTGTTCCGCGAGCAAGCCCACCTGGAGGTCAAGATGCGCGCGTCTGTCGGACTGGCGCATCAACCGGTTTTGGCTGATGAGTACCAGGATGGTAAGCATGATGCTTTCCGCCGACAAGATAAGAGCAAGAATACCGAAAGGAAATCGATCGAACGATTTAATCGCCGGAACAAAATTCAAATTAATGATTGCCCAGAGAATCATCAACAAGACGTTGAGCACAAGAAAGGCGATGCTGCCGATATATTTGATAGTGTTTTCGCTGAAGCGCTCCGCTGTGGTCCGGCGAAGCAGGGCGTCGCGTTCCAGCTGGGCGATGGCTTCAATGTTTTTACGGCTGGGGTTGTGATGAGGATTTAGATGTGGTTCAAGTGGCATAGAGACTCTTTAGAAGGCGGTCACAGTTGAGATTCAGGAAAGCGCGGGAAAGGTTCCGGGACGAAACAGGAATCATGCCTAATCGTGCAGGACCACACTGAGGAGGGAGTTGTTAATGTGGATCTCGCCGTTTTTGTACTCAATAAAGCCAAGCTTCCGGAATTTGTTCATGAAAAAATTTACGCGGGAACGGGTGGTGCCAATGGTCTCCGCGAGCATCTCCTGGGACATTTTGGAAATTACCTCGCGAGGGTCGCCGCGGGCGCCGTAGCGGGCAAGGAGAAGCAGAACGCGCGCCAGGCGTTTTTCGCTGGAATTGAAAAGCTGATCGACCAGGTCGGCTTCAACCCTGGCGTTTCGCGAAAGCATGTAGGCAATAAAAACGTCAGAGAACTCGTGCTCACCGTGAAGAACGCGCATCATTTCCGTTCGCTCGATCACCAGCACGGTGGTAGGAGCGATACTTGTAGCAGTCACCAGACAAACGGAATGGCCAGCAAGACAGGCTTCGCCGAAAAAATCGCCGGGACCCAGGATGGCCACGACGGCTTGCTTACCAGACTCGTTGACTACGGTGAGCTTTACGCTGCCGGACTGTATGTAACGAACGGTACTGGCGGGGTCGCCTTGCGCGAAGATGCGTTCTTTGGCTTGCACCTTTTGAACTTTTTTACCGAGGCCCGCGGACTCGAGAAATTGCTGGACGTTGAACGAGTGGATTTTAAGTGGCGCCTTGCTCCAAGGTCGAGTAGCGTCTGAAAATGTGCTTTGAATGGCCGGAGACAACATGCGCGAGAATACCACAGAGCGTGGCGAAACAAACTGTTCAATATTGAACAGTTTTGGTAGATTGCAAGTTGATGAATTACCTTGGGTTAGCCGGTAAGACGGCTATTTTTGAGCACCTTCCGGAGCGACTGATGGATTTCCAAGCCTCCGTCGTAATTTATGTAACCCCTGCGTCTGAAACGATTCATAAACGTATTGATCCGAGGGCGAGTGGTGCCCACCATTTCCGCGAGCACTTGATGACTGACAAGTGGAATTTCCACGGCTGGCGGACCGTTTTTATTTAAGTGCGCGAGACGGAGGAGCACGCGCGCGAGGCGTTGCTCCGCGGAAGAAGTGAGCAGATCGGCGACGTGTTCGCGATATTCTTTTAGGCTGAAGAGCAGATAGGCGACCAAAGAATTGGAAGTTTTATTTCCCCTGCGAAGCAGGCGCAGCATCATTTGTTTATCAATGGTCCGAATGGAACTGGCGGTGAGAGCGTCGGCGGCGGAAACGCGCAAAGGATATCCGGCCAAGCAAAGCTCGCCGAAAAAATCACCCACGCCGAGCAAGGCGGTGACCGCCGAGGCACGATCTTTCGAGCGCGTGGTAAGCCGCACGCCGCCTTCCTGGATATAGAAGAGCGTGGGAGCGGGAGCGCCCTGCAAGTAGATATTCTGTTTATCGCGATAACGCGAAACCTTGCCGCCGAGACTGGCGCCTGAAGTGAAGCCGCCAAGGTGCGAACTCATATGGTTTGTACGTTGCATGATTCCCTTCCCGCGGCTGCGCAAGGTCCTACGCCTACTCCGATTTGCCGATAGCTTTTTGGGACTTGCGGTGCGCTTCCTCAGAAGACTGAAGCGCCTTATTGGCATATTCCATGGCCTGCCTGGAATGCTCATGGCCGGTTTGATGGTCTTGCTTGCCGTGATGAACAGCGGCGGCACGGTGAGCGTGGGCGGCTTGATCGTGAAATTCGGCAGCGCGTTGGTGTGAATCGCTGGGCATAAATTTGCGTCCTCGAACTGCGCAATAATTGTAGCTTTCGCCGGATTGGAAAACTGTTCATTCCGGAACACAACTCCGGAACACAACTATCGCTGTGGGAGAGGCGAGTTATTTGAAATTACGGAGCAATTTTTAATTCTACGATTTGGTTTGAAGGGCGACGCGCAGTTCGCGAATGTTTTTGATATTTTCGAGCGCCAGAACTTTTTCGATGAGCGACGAACAGATCGCGTCGCCCAAAACCGGAGAAATGAGCGAACGCGCTTTGGCGACAACTTCTTCGCGGGTCATGGGATTTTCGGCGGTACCACGCACATCTTTAATCCATTCGCTGAGCTGAGTGCCGTCGTTGAGGGTTAATTCAACGATGGCTTCGCGCCGCGGGCGACGGGCATCGATGCGCGGGTCGGCGACGACTTCCACTTTCGCGCGCTGTTTGAGCACCGCAGGATCTTTCATGCGCGCCTTGTCGTGAGCCGCCTGGAACGTGGCGGTTTTGTCTAGCAACATGATGGCTATCATATGTTGCGCGCAAATATCGGGCATGTCCCGATTGCTGACGGTGTTGGCTTCGTCGGTAGCCATGCGGAGCACAACTTTTTGTACATCGTCGGCGTTGAATTGACGCTGCTTGAAGAACAGCGCGAGAGCGTCAAGCGGCGCCTGGATGGGCGAACCGACAGTCCATTTTTTTATGTTGGTGCGCGCGATTTCGTAGCGTTCGCCGAGTTTTTCGACGAGCTGGCCGGGATCGGCTTTGACGGCGCCATTTTCGCGGGGCGCAAGCGCTTCAAAGAAATTATCCGGGCCAGAGAAAATGTCGTCCACTCCAGTGAAGCCCGCGTGAATCATGAGCGTGGCGGCGATGGCGCCAGCGGCAGGTTTGCCGCCGAAGAGAAATGCCTTTTCCATGTGCTCGGCGTCGCGGCTCCAGGCGCCGATGCCGGAAGTTTGCTGGGCGCTGTAGTCGAGGATGAAGCGCATTTTTTGCGGGTCGAACGCGGCGGCGCAACCGGCGGCAGCGCCCGCGGCGAAGGATGCCACGGTGCCGTGGCTGCTGCGATGCGTGGAGGCCTGGTAGGCGGGACCGCCCATGCTCATGGTAATGCGCGTGCCGACGTCATAGCCGAGAGTGACAGCACGTAAGAAGTGTGCGCCGCTGATGGAAAAATGTTCGCCGGCAGCGAGCGCGGCGGGAACAACGGAAACGCCAGGATGCGAACGAGACGGACCGTGCGAGTCGTCGGTTTCATCGGCGTGAGCGAGAACGCCGTTGGTGAGCGCGGCTTCGATGGGGCCGCAAAGAACATTGGAGGCGACGACGGTGGCAACTTCTTTGCCGCCGTAAGCGCGAACGAAATCGAGGGCACCGCGGCCAGGGCGAAGCTGTGAGCCGGAAATCATGGCGGCGAAAGTATCGAGGATGTGATGCTTGGCCTTTTCAATGACGTCATCGGGAAGCGCGCGGGTGTGAGCTTCGCTCATGTAGATGCTCAGTTTTTCCGTGATGGGGCTGAGGGAGGGCGCCGAGTCATCCTTGGGTGAAGGAGGGCCGGCGGCGGAGACCTTTAACGGTATAGCCGAGGACGCCAAAGCCAGGCCGGCAAGTTCAAATAAGTTCCGGCGAGTGAAGGTGGTGTCACGACCGTGCGCGAGACAATTTTTTGTTTCTTCGAAGGTCATGCAGGTTGCCTTCCCTTGCGCGATTTTTTGATTATTTGCCAACAAGTAGCGAGCACACGTCAAGCGGATGCGCCAACCAAGGTATGACATACCGTGGGCGGATACCTGAAAGGAGTATTAATTCTTTTTTAGAAAGGCAGAATGCGGCTTAGCCTTTAGCTGCCGCGGATTGGGTGAAAGACTTCACGGCGGCGGCTTCGTCAGTGGCGATATCGAAGACGGTATAGAGTTTTGTGATTTGCATTACGTCGGTGACCTTATTGCTGACATTGAGCAGCTTCAGTTCTCCGCCTTGCTTGCGCACGCTCACGGAGGCACCGACGAGCGCTCCCAAGCCCATACTGTCGATAAAATCGACACCGGCAAGATTGAACAAAATCTGCAAATGTCCCTTATTTAACAGGTCGACGATCGCGTCACGCAGCGAAGCGCTCTCCGCGCCCATTACGATTCGCCCTTTGATATCGACAATCGTGACGTTACCTGACTGCCGCGTAGTGGTGGTCATATTCATAGCGAACCTCCTAAAGCATTGGTGTGCCCGAAAACTTCACTGGCATCAAACCACGAGGCGCGGTTCTTTGCAACCTACATAGTTGTGGCGAAACCCCTCAAGCCTGAACACGTGTTCCTGGACTAGGAAGTGAGTGCTTCGGCTTCCCAATCCCTCAGTTGGCGCTGCAATATTTCGTAGCACTCGCAGACGGCCTCCTGGAGTCTGTTTCGGTCTAAAATTTTGACGCTGCCCCTGATGTAAGAAATCAAGCCGGCCTTCTGCAAAATACCCGCGGCGACGGTCACGCTGGCGCGCCGCGTGCCTAGCATCTGCGATAAGAACTCTTCGGCCTAGTAAACGCGTGGGCACGAGCCTCGCGGAAAGTGCTGCGCTGAACATTGACGGGTCGGACGAGATTCAGTAGCCTCGCTTGGCATGTTGATACGGGAGGTGCAAGAGTGAATGTACCGAAAAAACGAGGATTTACGCGGCGGGAATTTGCGCGGCGGGCGGTGATGGCTTCGGCGGCGGCGTCCTTTGGCGCGACAGTGTCCGCAGAAGTCCTGCAGCCGGAGTTACGAGCGCAAACCGTGGCTCAAACGCAAACAACGCAAACACCTGCCGCGCAAGCGCAGGATGCTGGGCAGATGCCGAAGCTTTCCGCGGAGGGGCAAGCAGAGGCAGAGGCGCGATTGCAGGCGATTTTAAGTCGATACGGGAGCAGATTTTCGGACGCACAAAAAGCGGATCTACGGCGGTTGTGCTTTCTGGCGCAGCCGCCGCTAGATCATTTGCGGGCTTACGCGCTTAAAAACTGGGATGGGCCGGCTTTGTATTTGAAGCCGCTGGTGGAGCGGGAAAAGAAACCGGCGAGGTCGGATAAAACTGGGGCGAGCAAGAAACCCGTTTCAACACGATGAGGGAGAAGCATTTTTATGGTGGATGAAAAGATTTTTTTTCTGCCGGTAAGTGAATTGGCGAAACGGATCGAGAGCAAACAGCTTTCGCCGGTGGAATTGACGAAGGGTTACCTGGAGCGCAGCGCAAAGTTGGGGTCGCGCTTCAACGCATACGCGAGGCTGACTCCGGCACTGGCCATGACGCAAGCCGAAGCAGCGGAAAAAGAGATTCATCGTGGACATTATCGCGGGCCGCTGCATGGAATGCCGTATGCGGCGAAGGATTTGCTGGCGGTCAAAGGGATTCCGGCTACATGGGGCGCCAAGCCATTCGCGGACCAGGTATTCGATTACGACGCGACGGTGATTGACCATTTGAATCGCGCGGGCGCGGTATTGCTCGGAAAAGCTTCGATGATCGAGTTGGCCGGGGGCATGGGTTATCGCTACGCATCGGCATCCTTGCAGGGCGCGGCAAAGAATCCGTGGAACACGGCGTGTTGGACGTGCGGATCGTCTTCGGGATCCGGCGCGATTGTGGCGGCGGGGCTGGCGGCGTTCGCGATTGGAACCGAGACGTGGGGATCGATCATTTGCCCTTCGGCTTTTTGCGGGGTGAGCGGCTTGCGGCCGACCGCGGGAAGAGTGAGCAGGTACGGCGCGATGGCGCTTTCTTATTCGATGGACAAGATTGGACCGATGGCGCGGTCGGCGGAAGATTGTGCGCGAATTTTCGCGGTGCTCGCGGGACACGACTTCCAGGATCGCAGCACGCTGCCGATCGATAAGGCGGCGTTTACGTTTTCACCTTCGCTGGAGCTAAAGAACCGTTCGCTGCGGATTGGCTGGTTGACCAATGCATGGACGAAATTGGATGCGAGCGTGGCCAAGCCAATTGAGGACGCAAAGAAGGTCCTGCACAAGTATTTCGCCGGAGTAAAAAATGCGGCGTTGCCGGAAGGGCCATTTGAAGACGCCGGCGGAGTTATTATTTCCGTGGAAGGGGCGTCATCGTTTGGAGAATTGATTCGTTCCGGGAAGGTTAGCGAATTGGCTGATCCGCTAGGGCAAGTGGCGGGTTACGTGAGCGAACAGATTTCCGGAGCAGATTATGTGACGGCGTTGCGAGTGCGGGAGATTGCGCAGCAAAAAATGACGGAGTTATTCGACGATTTTGATGTGTTGGTTGCGGCGTCGCAACCGATTGCCGCGACTCGTCTGGAGATGAATCTGGAGACGGACTTGGCGTTTGCCGACCCGCTAGGAGGTATTGGCAATCTCTGCGGGCTTCCAGCGCTATCGGTGCCTTGTGGATTTACGGACAAAAATTTGCCGGTAGGGTTGCAGTTCGTTGGACGAGCCGGGGACGATTACGCGGTGATTCAAGCGGCGCGAATATTTCAGCAGCATACGGCGTGGCACAACAAGCATCCGAAAATTGTTTAAGATGGCGCTTAATAATTTTGTTCCACGGGTGCGGCGTCCAAGATTTCGCGAACGGTGCGCAGCAATGAGCCGCGGCTGAACGGCTTGCTGAGCAACCGCATGGAAGGGGTGATGCTGGCGGCATGTACCGCGGCTTGCTCGCTGTAGCCGGACATGAAGATAACGCGAAGGCTCGGATTGGCGCGCAATAGTCCCGCAGCGAGTTCGTGGCCGGTCATACCAGGCATGACCATATCGGTTACCAGCAAACCGATATCGTGGCCACAAGCTTTGGCGAGCGACAAAGCTTCCGCGCCGTCGCGAGCTTCCAAAACTTTATAACCACCGGATTCGAGGAATTGCCGAGCGATGTCGCGCACATCAGGCTCGTCTTCAGCGAGAAGAACCGTTTCCGTACCTTTGGGAATTTCCGTTAATTGCCGGGCGATTGGCGCTTGCTCTTCTACTCCTTCAATTTGCGGGAAATAAATTTTGAACGAAGTTCCCTTTCCTAATTCGCTATAGACCCATATGAAGCCGCCGCTTTGTTTGACAACGCCGTACACGGTGGCGAGCCCCAAGCCGGTTCCTTTTCCCTTTTCCTTGGTAGTAAAAAACGGTTCAAAAATGCGGGCTTGGGTTTCCACGTCCATTCCGGTGCCGGTGTCGGTGACGGAAAGGAGAACGTAGCTGCCGGGTGACATGACGGAGTGATCCGAGCCATAAGAATGGTCGAGTTCCTGAGTGGAAGTTTCGATGATGAGCCGTCCGCCCGCAGGCATGGCGTCGCGAGCGTTGACTACCAGGTTCATGACGATTTGTTCGATTTGGCTGGCGTCAGCGCGGATGAAGCCCAGATCGGCGCCCTTGGTAATAAGCAGCTCAATATCTTCGCCAATCAAGCGCAGAACAAGTTTGCCGATTTCTTCGACGATGGAATTGAGATTAATGACTTGCGGGTTGAGCACTTGCTTGCGGCTAAACGCCAGGAGCTGGCGAGTGAGTGCGGCAGCGCGGTCCGCGGAGCGGTCGATCTGCTCAATTTTTCTGGTTACGTGGTCGGCTGGAGGCAGGATGTTGAGCAACAGCTCGGTATGGCCTTTGACGACCATGAGGAGATTATTGAAATCGTGAGCGATTCCGCCAGCGAGACGGCCAACCGCTTCCATTTTCTGCGCCTGACGCAATTGCTGTTCAAGCTGATGGCGGGCGCTGACATCCTGGGCGACGGTGAGACGCACGCGGCGACCCAGATATTCGAGATCGTGCGAAATATATTCAGCGTCAAAAGTTTTGCCCTTTTTTGAACGATGTTTGCGAATGCCGCGATAATGGCCTTCAGGGGTTGCGTTCTTGAGGTATTCCTGATGCTGCTGGCGCTCGGACTCGGGCCGGATATCCATAACGGTAATATTTTCAAATTCCTCGCGCGTGTAACCGTATTGCGCGATAGCAGCTTCGTTGACCTGTATAAACCGGAGCGTATCGCGATCGAAGAGCCAGGTGGGAAGCGGATTATAATCAAAGAAAAGACGGAACATGGATTCACTTTTGCGCAAAGCTTCTTCGGCGCTGCGCCGCTCGATGGCTAACGCGATGTGACCGCCGACCGAATCAAGAAAGTCCACGTCGAGAGGGCCGTAGGCGTTTTTATCGCCATAGTGTTGAACAACCAGCACGCCGATGGTGGCGGTAGGAGTTTTTAAGGGAACACCGAGCCAGGAAGGCGAAGGAGACCCGACGAGTTCGACTTCGCCAAGAGCCGCCAAGCGGTCAAATTCGGATTGGTTGATGAGGGCTGCCTTACCGGTACGAAAAATGTAGGCGGTGCAGGAACGGCCGACCTTTTGCGGCGACGGCGCTTCATCCAACTGGTCCGTATAGAAAGGAAAGTGGAAGGTATCTTCGTGGGTCTGATGAAGCGCGACAAAACAATTTTCGGCGTATAAAACTTTTTTGAGGGCTTGATGGATGCGTTGAAGAAGCTGGTCCAGGTTGGAAGTTTCATTCAGCGCGTGAACCACGTCGAAGATCACCTGACGTTCGCACTCCATGCGGTATAGCGCCGTAACGTCAAGATAGCTTGCGATGGTGATGTTTCCGCCGTCGCCGGAACGCACATGAAACGCAGCATCGAACCATCGCCAGGTTCCATCTTTGCAGCGCAAGCGGCAGCGTGTGCTGGAGGTTTGCGGCGAAGTGGCGGGACACAGCAAACTTTTGCTAACAGATTGTTCCTGTGGGTGGTGCAGCGAATCGAGTGGCTGGCACAGCAAATCCTCAGGCGCGTAGCCAAGAACTTTATAGAACGACGGGCTCGCATATTGCAGGATGTGATTCTGATCGAGAACGAGGAACAGTTCGCGCGAAGACTCCAGCAACATGGAGAGGTGTTCCACAGGAATATCAGCGGGGTGGCCAGGGGCGGTCTTTAGGGGCATTCGTCGCTGCGAGTAGCCGCCAGCACAAACACGGGCGGTATGGGCAGTCTCCAAAACACTAAGAATTACTTCCACGACCACTGCGCAACCGTACACGCCGCAAAGTAACTCAGACGATTGTACGGGAATGATTCGTCGCAGAAGGTGCAGGAATCTGGACCTGTTGCCAATTTATGACTGTCCGAAGGAACAGGTAGGGAAATACTATGGCAATTTAGTGGATAAGAAAGCCACTACCGGCGACCAGCGTGCCGAAAATAGCCAGCAGGATGCCGCTGTACCAGAAGAACCGTTTTTTCGTAAGCAGCGTGAGAGAGCAGATCACCAGGGCGATTTCCAGGAGGACTTCGGCGCCTTCAAAGCGGTCTGCGCGATGGCTTTGCACATCGCGGTCGTTTTCCAACTCTTTTGCTTTTTTGAAGATTTCCTCTTTATCTTTTTCGTAGCGCGCGCCTTCTTGTTGATATTTCTCCTTTACGACTGCGGCTTTTTCCTTGTCCAGCGAAGTGGAGATACCGAGCATGGCGAGCGCGATCTGCACCTGGTGAGAGCGGATATTTTTAGCCTGATAATAGCCCCATTGATCGTTAGCCTGACCCTGGAGCAGAATTTGTTCAGTGTTGGCGCGATGGCCAAGGAGCGTCGAGATAGCTACCAGTACGGCGAGGATTGAAATGGTGACGGAGACAGGAAGAACCAAAGGGTTGTTGCCATGCTCTTCGTGGCCGAGTTCTTCAACATTTTCCATAACGTCGTGCATTTGTTTTTCTCTCCGGTAAAGAATGTTTCAAGATCAAGAAGCTGGATCATCATTAGAAATAGTCTGCAACACCTCGCGCGCGGCGGCGATGGTGCGGTCGATATCCGCGGACGTGTGGGCAGCGGAAACGAACGCCGCCTCAAATTGTGAAGGAGCGAGCAAGATGCCGCGATTGAGCATTTCACGGAAGAAACGCGCGTAACGTTTCGTGTCGGATTTTTTGGCGCCGGAATAATTACGGACTTCTTCTTTGGCGAAAAATAAAGTAGAGAGCGAGCCAACGGAGTTGACCTGAGCAGCGATCCCAGTTGCAGCGATGGCGGCCCGGAGACCGTTCGCTAGTTTCGTGGCGTCATGGTGGAGACCATCGTAGAAGCCCGCGGCGGAGAGTTGTTTCAAGGTGGCAATGCCAGCACTCATCGCCAGTGGATTACCGGCAAGCGTGCCGGCCTGGTAAACGGGGCCGAGCGGCGCGACGTGGTTCATCAGTTCGGCACGGCCCCCGTAAGCCGCAACGGGCACGCCACCGCCAATAATTTTGCCAAAAGTGGTGAGGTCGCTTTCCACGCCGAGAAGTTGTTGGGCAGAGCCATTGTGCAAGCGGAAGCCGGTGATGACTTCATCGATGATCAGAAGCGCGCCGTGTCTGCCGCTAATTTCACGCAGACCCTTCAGAAAGCCGTCCGCTGGAGTGACAACGCCCATGTTCGCGGCGATGGGCTCCACAATAATGGCGGCGATTTTATCCTTGTGCTCTGAGAAGACGCGTTCCACGGCGGCCAGATCGTTGTACGGCACGTTGAGCGTGAGAGCGGCGAGAGCTTGCGGGACGCCGGGACATTCCGCTATGCCGAGGGTAGCGAGGCCGGAGCCGGCTTGTGAGAGGAAGCTATCGGCGTGACCGTGGTAACAACCTTCGAATTTAACAAGGTAGTCGCGTTTCGTGATGCCGCGGGCAAGACGCAGTGCGCTCATGGTGGCTTCGGTACCGCTGGAGACAAAGCGAATTTTTTCAATAAATGGGACGGCGCGAATAATCAGGCTGGCGAGTTCAACTTCGAGTTCGGTGGTGGCACCAAAGCTGGTGCCGCGAGCAGCCTGCTTGGCGACGGCGTCGGTAACGGCCGGATGCGCATGCCCCAGGAGAATCGCTCCCCAGGAGCAGATGTAGTCCAGGAGTTCATTTCCGTCCGCGTCATAAAGATGTTGCGCTTTGCCGTGGTCAATGACCAACGGATCTCCGCCGACGGAACGAAATGCGCGAACCGGGCTATTGACACCGCCCACAAGAATTTTTTCCGCTCGCGCGAAGATTTCGCGGGAACGGCGATTCTCGCGGAGGACTTTGGGTTGGGAAGCGTTCATGCTCGGGTATCAATTTAGCACGGGTTCGGACGATGAGGAAAAACGACTCACGGGATTACTTCAGCCAGCGCGCCGCGTCTTTGGCGTGATACGTCAGGATGATGCCGGCACCGGCGCGTTGAATGCCCGTTAACAATTCCAGGACCACGCGCTGCTCGTCAATCCAACCTTTTTGCGCGGCGGCTTTCACCATAGCGTATTCCCCGCTGACGTTGTACGCGGCGACGGGAACATCGAAGCGGTCTCGAACCTGACGAATGATATCCAGGTAAGGGAGGGCGGGCTTGACCATAACGAGGTCAGCGCCTTCTTCGAGGTCGAGCGCTACTTCCTTCAGAGCCTCGCGAGCGTTGGCCGGATCCATCTGATAACTGCGGCGATCGCCGAATTGCGGCGCCGACTGCGCGGCTTCGCGAAAAGGGCCATAGAATCCGGAACAATATTTTGCGGCGTAAGAAAGTATGGCGATGTCCTGGAATTTGTGGGCGTCAAGACGGCTACGAATGGCGGCGACGCGGCCATCCATCATATCCGACGGAGCGATGATGTCGGCACCCGCGCGAGCATGTGAAAGCGCTTGTTCGGCGAGGATTTCCAGCGTGGGGTCGTTCGCGACTTCGCCATTTTCGATCACGCCGCAATGGCCGTGGTCGGTGTATTCGCAGAGGCAAACATCGGTGATGACCAAAATGTTGAGTTTGGCTTTGCGAATGGCTTCGATAGCACGCTGGACAACTCCATTAGCGGAAAGAGAGCTGGACCCGCGAGCATCTTTTGTTTCGGGCAAGCCAAATAAAATGATGCCGGGGATTCCGAGGGATCCGAGCTCGCGGCATTCTTCCACGATGCGGTCGACCGATTGTTGATGAACCCCGGGCATGGAGCTTACTTCCTGGCGCACATTTGTACCGGGGCAAACAAACAGCGGATAGATGAAACCGGCAGTGGAGAGCCGCGTTTCACGTACCAAGCCGCGAAGAGATTCGGACCGGCGCAAACGGCGTGGGCGGTTAACAGGAAAACTCATGCGAATTTTGCTCCCGCGGGAGAGTTAGGGACGGCAGATGCGAAATGGTTCGAGAGCGTTTCGAGAACGGCTTCGACAGTCGTATCGGCAGCGGCGAGGAAGCCAGCGGCTTTTGCTTCGTTCAATGCAGCGGCCGTGACAGGGCCAATCGCCGCAAGCACAACGGATTGCGAAAGAAGTGAAAATTTCTCGGCGCCGACCAGGTCTCTCAAGTGCCGCACCGCGCTGGGGCTGAACAATAAAATGGCATGCACAGTTCCCTTTTCAACCGCCCAGCGAACTCCTTCATTAAGATGCTCGGGGAGAATGGTGCGGTAAGCGACGACTTCCGTGACCAGCGCGCCCGCATCACGAAGAGCCGTGGGCAAATCCAGGCTGGCGTGGTCACCGCGAGGGAGCAAGACGCTGGCGTTCTGGAGCGAGCCGCGAAGTTCCACGGCAAGCGCCAAGCCATTGTGCGAGGAAGCGACATGATCCACGGAAAAGCCAAATTGGCGAATCGCGTCGGCAGTGGCAGGACCAACCGCAGCGATGCGCGTTTTTCCGGGCTGAGGAATGACAGGCGGATCCAAAGTGGTGACGCGTTCCAAAACAGCGCGAACGCCGTTTTGGCTCGTAAAAATGACCCAATCGAATTGCGCGAAGTTGGCGACGGCGTTGTTAAGCGGAAACGCGTCCTCGGGAGAAGCGAATTCGAGCAATGGTAGAAGCAACGGAACGGCGCCCTTGCCGGCGAGAGCTTTCAGCAATGAATCACTCTGCTCCTCAGCGCGTGTCACAACGATGCGTTTTCCGGCCAACGGCGACGGGGCGGCTTCACTCATGCGCGGGCCCCGCTTGCTGTAGGATATCCATCGCTCCGGCATCAATGAGCATTTTTGCCATTTGCTCGCCCAGTGGCGCGGGCTGGTCGGCAGGGCCGCTGATGCGCTGCCGGACGTACTGCGCACCGTCGATGGAGCAAACACAAGCTTCGAGAACAAGTTCATTACGTTCGATACGAGCCCATGCGCCGAGCGCAACCTGGCAACCGCCTTCCAGCTTGGCAAGTAAGGCGCGTTCGGCAATGATCGCCGTGCGAGTTTCAGCGTCGTCAAGTTTCGCGAGCGCATCCGCTGCTTCGGTATCTTTCAATCGCGTCTCAACCGCGATAGCTCCCTGGCCGACGGCGGGAAGAGAAATTTCCGTGGAAAGCGTTTCGGAAATGCGGTTACTCCAGCCGAGGCGATCCAAGCCAGCTTTAGCCAGGATGATGGCGTCATACTCGCCGCTTTCGACTTTACGAAGGCGGGTATCGACATTGCCGCGTACATCTCGAAAATCGAGGTCAGGCCGCACGTGCGCCAGCTGTGCCTGCCGTCGCAAACTTCCGGTACCGACGCGAGCGCCCTGGCGCAGATTCGCAAGCGAAGCGCCGTTACCAGAAACCAGGCAATCCCGCGGGTCATCACGACGGCAAACGGCGGGGAAAATCAATCGTGAAGGCGTGTCCGTGGGAATATCCTTCACGCTATGAACGGCCAAATCGATGGATTCATCGAGAAGCGCTTCTTCCAGTTCCTTTATGAAGACGCCCTTGCCGCCGATTTGCGCTAAAGAAGATTGCTGCATTTTGTCACCGGACGTTTTGATGATAACCAACTCCGCTTCGGAGCCCGTGGCTTGAAAAAGTTGTTTGCGAACGAACTCCGCCTGCCAGCGAGCCAGAATACTTCCACGCGTGCCAATCCGAAAATGTGTCACGGCTTATCTCGATCGGGGAGAAACAGGTCGCGCAGCGCTTCAGCATTGCGAATTTTACGGCGCAGCTCTTTTTCGGTGCGCATACGCTCAGCAGGAGCAACAACAAGGGATTCGAGCAACTCATCGATTAGAGATTCCAGACGGACGGCGTCGGAGGCGTCGAGATTTTTGAAAGTAGAAAGACGATCGCGCAAAAAGACGGAGCGCTGCGCTTTCATTTGCCCGCGTAATGCGTCCACCAGGCCGACAATCTCCACGCTGGCCTGCCAGGAAAGAAATTTGCTGACGTGCTCATCCACAATGGATTCCGCGCGAGGAATTTCACTCTGGCGCGCGCTACGATTTTGTTGAACAACGTCACTCAGGTCGTCGAGGGTGTAAACGTACACGTTATAAAGGGACGCGACGGACGGCTCAATGTTGCGAGGGAGACCCAGGTCCATAAGAAAAAGCGCGCGATTTTCGCGAAGCGCCATGGCGCGCTCAAGGATTTCACGCGTGAGAACCGGCTCTTCGGCGGAAACGGAAGAGACAATAACGTCGGGAGAGGCCAGAGCGGCACCCCAGTCTCCCCACGCGGCAACCTTGCCATTGAATTGTCTGGCGAGAATTTCGGCGCGGTCGCGCGAGCGATTCATAACCGTCAGATGAGCGATGCCGCGGTCACGAAGCTGCGAAACAACTTGCTCGCTGATGGCGCCCGCTCCCAAGACAAGCGCGCTGCGATCGTTCATGTTGCCGAAAATGCGCTCAGCCAATTTGACGCCCGCGGAGGCGACAGACATTGGGCGTGTTCCCAGATCGGTTTCGGTGCGGACGCGCTTCCCTACTTCGAGCGCGCCTTGAAAAAGGCGATTGAGGACCGGGCCGGTGGCGTGATTATTGTGCGCGGCGCGGTAGGCTTCGCGAACCTGTCCCAGAATTTCGGCTTCGCCCAGAAGCATCGAGTCCAGTCCAGCAGCGACGCGGAAAAGGTGGCGGACCGCTTCCTGGTCGTAGTGATGATAAAGAGACGATGTAAGGGCGTCATCGCGGAGTGAGTGGAAGGAACTGAGAAACGATGACAACGCAGGAGCGGACTCGCGAATCGATTCCGGAGGCACACCGTAAACTTCACTGCGATTGCAAGTGGAAAGGACCAATGTTTCGGCAAGAATGCCGCGTTCACGGAGTTGCTCGGCGGCGCTGCGAGCTTGCTCGGCGGTGAATGAAACGCGTTCGCGCAGCTCGACTGTAGCTGTGCGATGGTTCAATCCGACGAGAACAATTTCCATTCCGACCCCTAGAAATAGCGATGGTGCTGCGAGAAATAAAGATTGACGACGGTGAAGCTGAGAATCACGACCACAAAATTCAGAATACAGAAACGCGAAGCGCGAGAGCCGCGCCACGCGGCAGAGCGCGAAATATAAAAATAAGCGCTGTAGAGAAACAGCACCAGTAGCGTGGCTACATACTTGGAATCAAAATGCCAGAATTGGCCGGTGAGGCGGTCAACCCAAAGAAAACCGAGAGCGGTACCAATGGTGATGGAAATAATTCCCAAAAGCACGCTGGACTGGCTCATGCGCTCCAGCAGTTCCAGCGGCGGCAGCCGCCAGACCATGTCACCCATTTTGTGTTTGCGAAGCAGGCGCTCTTCTCCGAGGAAGAGAAGGCTGAAGACGCAAGACAAGGCGAAGGCAGCGTAGGCCAGAATACTAAGGGTGACATGCAACGCGAAAGCTATGCCACGCGCAGTGGTTGGAGTGAGGCGATCGGCGGGAGCGAGATGCGCGGCGAGGAAAAAAATAAGGATGAACGGCAGGACGAAAGCGCCGACGGAGCGTTGGCGATGGTAAATTTCCAGGGCAACATACGTGAGCGCGAGAAGCCAACCGAAAAGCGACATGGAGCCGTAAAGATCGTGGTACGGAACAGTGTGAAGTGCGCGGGCGCGTTCGAGAAGCGCGAAATAATGAAGGACGACCCCGACTATCAGGAAGGCAGAGGCAAGTCTGCCGATCAATTCCCTGCCGGCATGAAGAAATTGCGCGTACAAAAGCAGGCTGATGCCGTAAGAGAAGGCCGCGAGCGGAATAAGAGTATGAGCCATGGAAGCGGCAGATGACGCAAATTAGAGTATAGCGCAGCAGTCACAAATCGCACGAGGCAGGTACCGATCACGTACCATTTAGGGAGGCGTTGGCCGTCCCCCCAGGAAGCAGGATTCGGGGGGATTTGATATTCTTCACAAACAAGCCATGACAAACGATTTAACGCGAGTGCTTAGCCACAAAGAGCTATTTCTGATGGCATGCCGGTGCGAACGACTGCCACGGTTGCCGGTCTGGATGATGCGGCAAGCGGGCCGCTACTTGCCGGAATACCGGGATATTCGGAAGAAGCATTCGTTTCTGGAGGTTTGCAAGACGCCGGATCTGGCTACGGAAGTGTCCATGCAACCGTTTCGCAAGCTGGGTGTGGACGCAATAATTGTATTTTGTGACATCTTGATTCCCGCCGAGGCGATGGGCCTCAAATTGGAACTTGGGGACGCGGGGCCGAATTTGCCGGAGCCGGTGCGGACCAAGGCGGATGTGGAACGCCTGCGAATTTTTGATCCTGAGACGGACACGGGATTTTTGCCGGAGGCCATCCGCCGGATTGTGAAGGAAGCCGGACCCGAAGTGCCGGTGTTGGGATTTGCCGCAGCCCCTTGGACATTGGCGTGTTACATGGTGGAGGGCCGCACAAAAGAAGGATTTGGCAAAGTAAAAAGCTTCATGCATCACGAGCCGAAATTGTTTCGGTCGCTGTTGCACAAAATCGCCCAGGCGACGATTCCGTATTTGAAAGCGCAAATCGCAGCGGGCGCGACGGCAGTACAACTGTTCGATAGCTGGTGCGGCGAATTGGATTTAGCGGATTACGAAACTTTCGCGCTTCCGGCGACGCAGGAGATTATTTCCGGGATCAGCGGCAGCGTCCCGGTGATTTATTACACCAAGGCGTCCCATCATTTATTTCCGGCGGTGGCGCGCGCGGGGGCCAGCGTATTGAGTGTGGACTGGCGAATGAATCTTCGCGACGCCCGGACAATCGCGGGAGCGGGAATTGCGTTGCAAGGAAATGTGGATCCGGCGGCGCTGCTGGGTCCGGGCGAACACATTCGGCGCGTGACCGAGGAAATCATGGCAGAGTTGGGCGGGGCGGGGCATATTCTGAATTTAGGACATGGAATTCTGCAGCAGACACCGGTAGAGAACGCGAAACTGTTTGTTGAAACGGGGCAGAAACCGCTGAGGACGGCGGATTTGGCAAAACCGGTGGCGCACTGAGTTCTAGAATATTCCGTAGATTTTTGTGAAAGGTGTTGGAGTGGCAATTATCCATCCAAGTTTTTCGGAAATGCGAAGAGAGCTGGCGGTTGGCGAGGAGTTTGTAACTCGTTACAACCAGCCTGGCCCTCGCTATACCAGTTATCCGACCGCACCGGTGTGGAACGATTCTTTCGGCCCTGACCATCTCGAACGCGTGCATCGAGATGCCAACGAGGCGCGAACTCCCGTTTCGCTGTACATGCATCTTCCCTTCTGCGAAAGTTTGTGCCTGTTCTGCGCCTGCAACGTGGTCATTCAAAAAGATAAGACTGTTGCGCCGCCATATCTGGAAATTCTGAAACGCGAAATGGATCATGTTTCGCGCAACGTTTCTCGCGAACGGCCGGTGGTGCAGTTTCACTGGGGTGGTGGAACCCCGACATACCTTACGCCTGGGCAGATGGAAGATTTGTTTGCGCATGCGTCAGAGCGGTTTGCGTTTGCACCTGACGCGGAAATTGGCGTGGAAGTCGATCCGCGTGTGACCACCCACGCGCATTTGGAAGCGCTGCGGCGTATGGGGTTCAACCGGCTAAGCATGGGGATCCAGGATTTTCAGCCGGACGTGCAGAAGGCCATCAATCGGATTCAGCCTTATGAAATGACGCGCGAATTGATTCATCACGCGCGAGAGTTAGGTTTCGACAGTATCAACGTGGATTTGATCTACGGATTGCCGTATCAAACCGCGACAACATTCGCGCATAGCGTGGAACAGATTCTTGAACTGTCGCCTGATCGCGTGGCGATGTTCAGTTACGCGCACGTGCCCTGGCTGAAGAAGCAGCAAGGCGCGTTTACGGCGCATCTTCCGGAGGGAATGCAGAAGTTCGACATATTCCGGGCCGGGATGTTGAAATTTTTAGAAGCCGGCTATATTTACATTGGAATGGATCACTTCGCCAAGCCGGGCGATGAGCTGAGCGTTTCGCAGCACAACCGGACGCTCCACCGGAATTTTCAAGGCTACACTACAAAGGCGGGCGCGGATCTTTACGGCATGGGAATTACCGCCATCAGTGGATTTCGTGGCGCGTACGCGCAGAACCATCGCGATATTCCTTCGTGGGAAAAAGCAGTGAATGAGCGAGGAATCGCGACAATGCGTGGCTACACACTCAGCGAAGACGACCGGCTGCGGCGTGAAGTGATCAGCAAGTTGCTGTGCCACACGGTGATTTTGAAGGATGAAATTTCCCGAGAATTCGGCGTGGAGTTCGATGAATATTTTGCGCCGGAGCTGGCTCGATTAAAAGCTCCCGAAGAGGATGGGCTGGTGATGCTTGAATCTGACGCCATTCGAGCGACGTGGATTGGCCGGGTTTTTATCCGCAATCTCGCGATGGTATTTGATCCGTATCTGGAGCGCCAGCAAATGCACGCAAAGCCCCTGTTTTCCAAAACCCTGTAGGATTATTTGCTCTTGCTCGCCTACTGCAGTGAAAGACAACCTCAGTGACACAACAAAACCAGGCTTTGGTGATCGGCGGCGGAGTCTCCGGGCTGGTATGCGGTCACGCGCTGAAAAAAGCTGGAATTGACGTATTGGTTGTGGATGCCGCGCCCCACCCTGGGGGCGTAATCGAATCGGAGTTACAAGATGGTTTTCTGATCGAGCGTGGGCCGCAAAGTTTCAGCGGCACACCGCAGCTCTCAGCGCTCTGCGACGAGTTGGGGCTACGTGATGAAACTGTTTTAGCGCCGGCGAGTGCGCCGCGATATGTGCTTATCAATGGCTCTCGTCGAGGGGGCTCGCTGCGGCGGGTACCGTCAAATCCCGTGGAGTTTTTTGCTTCTCCCTTGTTCAGTGCCAAAACCAAGTGGAGCGTTTTGCGGGATGCCAAGGGTA
>Ga0209117_1000308_pt1 | contig 24326 bp, 22 predicted proteins | sample BlaSpr_A8_OM2_M2_FD_187978 | JGI IMG/M metagenome (GOLD analysis project Ga0209117, IMG submission 187978) | Forest soil microbial communities from Thunder Bay, Ontario, Canada - Black Spruce, Ontario site 2_A8_OM2_M2 (SPAdes) (version 2) | ecosystem: Environmental > Terrestrial > Soil > Boreal... | reverse complement strand
TCCCCGCTTTGCGGGGAAGTGACGGGAGAAGTGGCTTCCCCGCTTTGCGGGGAAGGTGGCGCGCGAAGCGCGCCGGATGGGGAGCGAAGCGCGCCGGATGGGGGGCTGGGATCACAGCTCGACCATCCGTTGAATGGCGACACGAGCCTTGTCCGCCACATCTTGCGGAACCGTCACCTCGAAAACGTCGTCGCGCATCGAGGTCAAAAGCTTCTCGAGCGTGATCTTCTTCATGTAGCGGCAGATCGCGCGCTCGCTGGCGGCATAAAAGCGACCCTGCGGCGCCTCTTTGGACAGCCGGTGCATGATGCCGAGCTCGGTCGCGACCACAAAGCTTCGAGTCGGGTGCTGCTGCGCGTGCCGCACCATGCCCTCGGTGCTGAGGATGTGCGTGCGGTCCGCATCGATGTCTCCGTTCGCTTTGAAGTACATGCACTGGCTGGCGCATCCGCACTCGGGGTGAACGAGCAGGTCCGCATCCCCATGCGCGCGACGCGCAACATCGATGTCGGCGGGCCTGATACCTGCGTGTACGTGGCACTCTCCCGGCCAGACGTGCATCGTGCGGCCCGTGACCTTCTCCAGGTAGGTGCCCAGAAACATGTCCGGCAGGAACAGGATCTCTTTGTCTTCCGGAATCGCCCGGATCACGCGCTCGGCATTGCCTGACGTGCAGCAGTAGTCGCTGAGCGCCTTCACCTCGGCGGTGGTGTTCACGTACGAGACAACGACAGCACCCGGGTGCTCGGCCTTCCAGGCCTCGAGCTGCGTCGCGTTGATCGTATCGGCAAGCGAGCAGCCCGCCTCGAGGTCGGGGATGAGCACGCGCTTGGTCGGGCTCAGGATCACCGCGGTCTCGGCCATGAAGTGAACTCCGCAGAACACGATGACATCGGCGTCCGTAGCCGCCGCCTGGCGGGAGAGGCCGAGCGAGTCGCCGACGTAGTCGGCCACGTCCTGGACTTCCGGCACCTGATAGTTGTGCGCGAGGATGACCGCGTTCCGGGCGCGCGCCAGCTCGCGGATCTCTCGGCTCATGCCTGCGATGTCGCGAGGCACGCTGCGGCGTGAGTACTCGGCGGCGTCCGCCTCTAGGGAAATCACTTCTACTGCCACGTCTTCGTGACCTCCAGGCTCAGGTCCAGGGCCGGCGCCGAATGAGTCAGCGCCCCGACTGAGATTCGATCCACGCCGGCTTTCGCCGCGGCCACCGCACCTTCCAACGTCATCCCCCCTGATGCTTCCAACTTCGCGCGGCCGGCGGTCATTTCAACCGCGCGACGCATGAGCTCCGGCGACATGTTGTCCAGAAGAATCATTTCGGCCCCCGCGTCGAGTGCCTCGCGCAGCTGCTCGATCGTGTCGACCTCGACTTCGATTGGCATTCGCGCGCTTCGCGCTCTGCTGATGGCTTCGGTTACTCCGCCCGCCGCCGCGACGTGGTTGTCCTTGATGAGGATCGCGTCCCACAGACCGTCGCGGTGGTTGTGAGCGCCGCCTGCTCGCACCGCAGCGCGCTCCAGAAAGCGCAATCCCGGCGTTGTCTTGCGAGTGTCGAGCAGCCTGACGCCGGGATAGTCGCGAAGTGCGTCCGCATAGCGTCGCGTCATCGTTGCAATGCCGGACAACCGCTGTAGAAAGTTGAGCGCAGTGCGCTCCGCGGTCAGGATCGATGCCAGTGGTCCGCTGACGCGAGCCACGTGATCGTCGGCCTTCAGCCTGGTGCCGTCTGCCACCAGCGCATGAAACTCACAAGGCGGGCCAACGAGCTCGAAGACTCTCGCCGCGGCGTCCATGCCGCTGAGCACGCCGGGCTTGCGCGCGATGACGACAGCCTCACCCATCAGCTCTCGGTCCACGACCGCTCTGGTAGTCACGTCGGCGCCGTGCTCGCCGAGGTCTTCCTCGAGCGCGATCGCTACGACACGGTCGAGGTCAGGCTTCGATGAAACCATCGGGCTCCTCGCGCAGGCCGAATGCCTGCTGTGTGAAGCGGAAGAGATAGGCGCGCTTACCGCGTACGCTGCGCTCCTCGCCCGTCGGCTCGATGACGCCGCGGTCGACGACCCTGCGCCAGAAGTTGCCGCGATTGATGGAGAGGCCGAGCACTGCTTCGTAGACCTGCTGCAGCTCGGTGATGGTGAACTCCGAGGGAAGCAGCTGGAAGCCAAGAGACGAATACCCCACCTTGCTGCGCAAGCGGCGCACCGCGTAGTCGACGATCTCGCGATGGTCGAATGCCATCTCGACCGGCAGCCTGCGCACCGGGTGCCACTGCTGCTGCCCTTCCGCTTTGTGATCGGCGCATGACTCGGCCAGGGCGCTGGGCACGATGGCGATGTACGCGACCGAGAGAACGTCGCCGCGCGGATCGCGGCCCGGGACGACTACATGCCCTTTGGCATCGACCTGCTGCGGCCGGTGAAAAGTCTTTAGCTGCTCGATCCATCGACCCTCGACCCCGGTGACCGCGGCCTGGAGCGCTCGCGCCTGGGCGTCCAGCGCGACGCCGGGTCCTCGCAGGCTGCCGGGAAGGGCCCAGAAACCCGGATATGGAGGCTCGATGCGCTCGGTCAGGAGCACGCTCAGCTCCCGACCGACGAGCGTGAAGACCGCGAGGTCGATGGAGATAGGCCCGCTCGATTCGGCGAGCCGGTCACCGGCGAAATTGCCCTCGAGCAGTCGCTCCGCCATCCCGTGCTTCATCTTATCTCATTTCGAAGCGACAGTCGAAGCAGACTATTCGGGACGTCGCGAGCGCTAGCGAGCGTTATTCACGCAAAGCCAGGGCAACTGCCAGTCCCACCAGAGCGGCAGTGTCGGCGCGCAGGTTGCGTGGACCCAGGCCGGCCTTGAGCTCGACGAGGGCAAGCTCGCGCTCCGTCCACCCTCCTTCCGGGCCCACGAGCAAGGTGATGTCGCGCGGGCTGGGCATCCTGGCCAAGGACAGCGGGGCGTCGCGGACGAGCATTACCGGCTGCTCACCGACCTTCAGCACCTCTTCCAGGGAGGGCAGCGCGTCGACCTCCGGCACGCGCAAACGGCCGGCAAGCATTGCCGCCTCCCGGCATATGGTTTGCCACCGCTCCGCCTTGGCTCCGCGGGCAACGCTGCGGTCGGCTTGAAAAATGTGGAAGGCGAAAGCCCCGGCCTCCGTGCACCTGGACAGGACCAGCTCGAGCGCGGGCGCCGGCAGGTTGGCAATCGCGATTGTGATCTTCGCCTCGGGCTCCGGCTGATGCTGCCGTTCCGCGACGACCACTCCTTCGACGCGGTCGTGCGAAACGGCTTCGAGGCGGACTGTGAGCATGAAACCGGCCGGGTCGACCACCTCGATTTCCTCGCCCACCCTTGCCCGCAGCGAGCGCGCGAGATGGCGAGCATCGCCGCCCTCGATTACCGCCCGTCCGCCCTCACGTCGCGCAAAGAAAGCCGGCACGGTTCTTATTCACCTCCCCACTTGTGGGGAGGTCGGGCGCCGCTTGCGGCGCCCGGGTGGGGAGCGCCGGGTGGGGAGCCGGGATCTGGAAGAAACTGCGTCACATCGCTTCGAATGTTTCGTAGACGGCTATCTGGCCTCCGCTTCTCAGAATTGGGCAGCCTTTCGCCATCTTGGTCGCCTCCTCGAGCGATGCCGCCTCGACGATGCTGTAGCCGGAAGCCCGCTGGCCGATAGCGCCCTTGGCGACCGTCCCGCCCGGCTTGATCTTGCTGACCGCCCCCGAAAATGCATGACCGCCGTCGACTATCGCGTCACCGAGCTTCTCGTACCAGGTGGCCCATTGCTTCAACACCCGAGCCTGTGCGCTCGCTCCCTGGGGCATGCCTCCTCCGTAGTAGACGAGCACGTATTTGATCCCGGATCTGTTCTTCATCGTTTGGACATCGCAATGGTGGCATGGAGTTCACCGACGATCGCGAGCGCAGAAGCAAGACGTTCACGGTTGGCTTGGTCGTTGAGCCAGCGACTCTGGCCTGAGGGGTGAGGCAGCGGAACCATCACCGGCCGCTCGCCAAATTTCTGGCCGACGCGCTCTTCGAGACGGCCCGGGCCGAGGAACCGGTTGATCGCCATCTGTCCGACGAGGATCAGCACCTTTGGCTTCAACAAGCGCAACTCTGAATCGAGCCAGTGCGAGCAGTTGGCGACCGCCTTCAGCGGAGGCTTCAGGTCGCCGTTGCCGGTGCGGTTGCGGCCGGGGAAGCAGCGCATGAGCGCCGCGATATAGGTCAGCCTTCGAAACTCATCGGCGCTTTCAAACCCCGCACGCACCATCCACCGATCGAGCTCTTTGCCCGCCCGGCCCGAAAACGGCCGTCGTGACTCCCGCTCGACGGGTCCCGGCGCCTGGCCGACCAGGAAGAATGGCGCACCCCACCGCCCCGCGAACGTTGGGGTCGCCTCAGGGATGATCCCCTCGTCGACGCAGACATGACACGCGCTGCACGCGGCCTGAAGGGCAAGCAGCGCGTCGCGACCCTTCATGCACCGTGAAGCTAACAGCCGCGAGATTTCGCCATTCCGAGAGAAATGGTCGTACCGCGGGGGGGCTCGCTTCGAGTGCGCTCGGGAGTATCGGTAACATGCCGACCGTGAGCGTCCCCTCCTCGCAGCAGGTCCTCGAAGTGCTGGGACACATCCAGGACCCCGACCTGGGTCGCGACGTGGTCACGCTCGGCATGATCAAAGAGCTCGAGGTCAGCCCCCAGGGCAAGGTCAGCTTCACGTTCGAGCTCACCACCCCCGCCTGCCCGGTCCGCGACCGGTTCAAGACCCAGGCGCAAGACCTGGTGGGCGACATTCCCGGTGTGACCGGCGTCGAAGTCCGCATGACGGCCAACGTGCGCCAGTCCTTCATGCGGCCGAAGCCATCCGAGATTCTTCCCGGCGTGAAGCAGACGATCGCCGTCGCGTCGGGTAAGGGCGGCGTCGGCAAGTCGACAGTCGCGGTCAACCTCGCCGCGGCGCTGCGCAAGAGCGGTGCGGAGGTAGGCCTTCTCGACGCCGACATCTACGGACCGTCGGTCCCAGCGATGACCGGCTCCAGGTCGGTGCCAGAACAGGTCAACGGCCGGCTGCAGCCCATCGAGGCGCACGGGCTGAAGCTGATGTCCTTCGGCCACATCTATCCCGGTGGGCAACCCACCATCTATCGCGGACCGATGGTCGGCAAGGCGATCGAAGCGATGATGGTCCAGGTCGACTGGGGCCGCCTCGACTATCTCGTCATCGACCTGCCGCCCGGCACCGGCGACGCGTCCCTGACGCTGGCTCAGGCTGTACCGCTGACCGGTGTCGCGATCGTCTGCACACCGCAAGACGTCGCCACCGACATCGCGGTCAAGGCGCTGCAGATGTTCAGAAAATTGAACGTCCCACCGTTAGGGCTCATCGAGAACATGAGCTGGTACATCTGCTCGGAGTGCGGCCACCGTCATGAGATCTTCGGCCACGGCGGAGCAGAAGCAGCCGCGAAGCGCCTCGGCGTTCCATTCCTCGGTGCGGTCCCTCTCGAAGACGGCATCCGCGCTGACGCGGACGCGGGAACGCCGGTGGTCATCTCACGGCCCGACTCCGCCGGCGCGAAAGCATTCGAGCACATCGCCTCACAGGTTGCTGCCCGCACGTCGATCCAATCGTTTCGACAGCTGCCGGTCATCAACGTCCACTAGGCTCCAAACCACTGCAAGATCCCGATCCGTTCCCGGTCAACGTCGACGTCGACCGTGAGCGCCAGGTCATGGAAATCGCCTGGGAGGACGGGAAGCGAAGCACTTACTCAGGTGAGCAGCTGCGATGGGCATGTCCGTGCGCTGAATGTCGTGGTGAGGGCGGCGCACCCGGGCGCCTCGCGCGGCTCAAGACCTTGAGTCAGGACGAACTGCGCATCAAGGACGTGACGCTCGTGGGGCAATACGCGGTGCAGATCGCATTCGACAGCGGGCACGCAACAGGCATCTACACGTTCCCGTACCTGCGCGGGCTCGGGGCGGCGGCGAAGCCGTAATTCAGGACAGTCGGGCGACTTCTGAGATAATCCCCGGCGGTTCGTTGTCCATGTCCACGTTGCTTCCAGAGCTCGAGCCGGAATCTCCGACGGTCCCGCCGCCCTACAGGCGACGTTCGCGCCGTAGGTTTCGTTTTTCGCGCCGCGGCTGGATCGCCGCGGGACTTGCCTTCCTGGTCGTCCTGGTCGGGGTCGGCGCATATCTCGCCTACGACAACACGCTGCCGACGAAGTTCACGACGAACTTCAAGGACGGTCAGAAGGATGTGCCGGCCGATGGTCGCGTTCTACTCGGCTTCAATCGTCCGGTCGCTCAATCCGCCGTGGAGGCGGCCTTTTCGATCAGCCCCACCACCGACGGCGCGATCGCCGCAATCTCCGGCCAGACGCAGTACGCGTGGGCGCCCGCGAAGCGACTGAGCGAGCTGACGACTTACACGGTGACTATGAAGCCGATCTTCGACGTCGGCCACCACAAGGTTCAGGGCAACACGTGGAGCTTCACGACGCTCATCGTGCCGCGGATCGTTTCGATCACCGGACCCGGAGCCTCAGATCCCCCGCTCGCCGACGGCACGGAGATCGACCCCGGATCCACGCTGCGGCTCAATTTCAACGACACCATGGACCCGCCCACGATCAAGGTGACACTCGGAGGGCAGCCCATCGACCTCAAGTGGGCAACCGACAACAAGAGCGCCACTTTCTCGACGACGAGCATTCCGTCCGGGCCGGCTCCGATTCAGCTGGCACCAGGCGGGCGCGACCAGACAGGCCACGCCGTCCCGGGCACTTTCACATTCAAGAGCGGGATTTACTACCACGACCGCGAGCACGTGACGGCGCTGAAATACCCGGCACTGATTCAGATCCCGAACGACGAGTTCGCACGTGACCAGGCCGGCCTTCAAGCGGCGGACATCATCTACGAGTACGTGGCCGAAGGCGGCATCACACGTTTGACGGCCATCTACAACAACGCGCCAGACCTGATCGGTCCGATGCGCTCAGCCCGCTTCATCTCGCTGAAGCTGGGCCGCCACTACAAAGGACTCCTGTTTCAGTCCGGAGAGTCGCAGGCGACGCGGGACCGAGCGGCGTCGGACCCCACGCCGCAGTTCTTCGACACCATCGGATACCAGTTCCGCGCAGCGCCACCGCGCTACGCGCCCGACAACCTGATGATCAGGGGTCCCGCGGTCAAAGCGGCGGAGGACAACTTCTTCTCCTGGATCCCTGCCTACACGATCGCCAAAGCCAGACCTGTAATGCCCGCCGGGAATTCGGTGGCGTCGATCAACGTCGACGAGCACAACTCCGTCTACAAGTACGACTCAGTCATGGGCACGTATCAGAAAACTGAGGAGACGCATCCCTACTCCGATGCGGGCCTCGGCAAACCACTGCGGATCGAGATGCTGATCATCCTGCACACGAAACAGACGCTTCTCAACGTCGGCGACGGACACGGAGCGCACATCCATGACTACGACCTCGACTCGAGCGGCCGGATCGACATCTTCTACAAGGGCATGCAGTACGCGGGATTCTGGACCTCGACCGACGCCCACGGGCCGCTGAGTTTCACCCTCGACGGCGGCCAGGTGATGACACTGCCTCCCGGGCTGGTCTGGATCGACGTAACACCCTAAAGGGGTTAAGTCCGGGCAACGTCCTTGAGCGAGGTGACGTATGCCGCGGCCGCCACCGCAGCGGTCGTGCCGTCACCGACAGCGGTCGCGATCTGCTTGGTCAGCTGCGCGCGGACGTCGCCCACAGCCCAGACACCTTCCACTGACGTCTGCATGTTGCGGTCGGTGACGATGTAGCCGGCGTCGTCGTGATTCACGTGCACCTTGAAAAGACCCGAGTTGGGCACGAATCCGATGAAGACGAAAACGCCCCCGACAGAAAGCTCCTTGACAGTGCCGTGCTGCTCATAGCGCACGACGTGCACCTTGCTGTCGCCCTTGATCTCCTTCACCTGCGCGTCGAAGATGAACTCGATCTTCGGGTTCGCCTTCGCCCGATCGATCAGGATCGGCTGCGCGCGCAGCTGGCTGCGACGGTGAATGATGTAGACCTTTGACGCGTAGCGGGTGAGAAATTCACCCTCTTCCACTGCGGCGTCGCCTCCGCCGATGACCGCCAGCTCCTCTCCTTTGAAGAACGCGCCATCGCACACCGCGCAGTAGCTCACGCCGCGACCCCAGAACTCCTTCTCGCCGGGAACCTCCAGGTAGCGCGGCAGGCCGCCCGCGGCCATGATCAGCGCCGGGGCGCGCAGCTCCTCACCGGACTCCAGGCGTACGACCCTGGTATTGCCCTGGACGTCGATCTCCTTGACGGGCTCGAACTCGCGGACCTCGACACCGAACTTGCGGGCGTGCTCGCCCATCTTGGTCGCCAGCTCCGAGCCCAGGATGGACTCAAAGCCCGGGTAGTCCTCGATCAGCTCGGTGTTCAGGAGCTGCCCGCCGAGCGGACCCCGGTCGACCACCACCGTCTTCAGGTCCATCCTGGCGGTGTAGAGGGCAGCCGCCAGCCCGGCGGGCCCGCCTCCGACTATGACGACATCGTGATCGCTCACTGCACTAGATTGAATTGGCCCAGACGGGGTCCGTATTCCGCAGCGCTACCCGAACTTGAACTGGGCGCCAAAGCCACCCCGCGGAGTGTGGCAGTCGATGTTATCGAACGGGCAGCCGATCGAGCACGCGCCGCACTCGATGCAGTTTCCGGAGCTGACGAGGGTCTTCTGCTGCTCCTCATTCCATTCATATACCCCGGCGGGGCAGAAATGAGTGCAGTACTTGCCGATGCACTTGGTGGCACAGACGGCCTGGTCGACGATCTCGATGTGGGGACGCCCGGTGTCCTCGTTGTACTTGACAGTGAAGAGCTTGTCGGTGAGCTTTTCCATGACCTAACCCGCTCCGAAGCGTTCCCAAACCCGGCACATCAGTCGCACCGTGTTGATGTAGTCGGCGGCGCGGATATTCTCGTTGGGCGCGTGAACCCGGTTGTCCGGGCGGCCGACGCCCACCGGGAGCACTGTCGGGATGCCCAGGTCGGCGACGACCGGGTGCATTGGACCTGTAGCCGGCATGAACGGCCACAGAATCGGCTCGCCGTAGAGCTCCCGCACGCAGTCGATCACCGTCTTGCCGATGGCCGAATCCGGGTCTGAGCGGGCGGGCTTTTCTCCATCGCTCCACTCGATCTCGACCTTCTCGAAGCCGTGGGAGTCGAGGTGCTTGCGCAGCTGCGAGAGAACGTCGGAGGGATCCTGGTTCGGGATGAGCCGGAAGTCCAGCTTCGCGGTCGCTTCGGCGGGCAGCACTGTCTTCGAGCCGGGGCCCTGGTAACCCGTCGTGACTCCTGCGATGTTGCACGTCGGGGTGAACAGCATCTGCTCGATCACCTCGCCCGGCTTGGGATCGCGCACCAGGCGCTCGAAACCGACCAGCTTCCTGCGCTTGTCGACTTCCGGGTCGATCTTCGCCATCATCTGGCGATCGGCCTCGGTCGGCTTGACCACCTTGTCGTAGAAGCCGTCGATCCGGATGTTCATCTCCTGGTCGCGCAAGCTGGCGAGCGCGCCGACCATGTACATGGCGGCGGACGGATAGATGGATGCGTAACCGGAGTGCTGGTCGAAGTCGAGCGTCTTCACGCGCAACTGGACGTAGAGCAGCCCGCGACAGCCGAATTGAATCGTCGGCCTTCCGGCGTCGTCGAACGACGTGCCGGATTCCCACAGGCATCCGTCGGCCGAGAGCTTGCTCGCATGGTCGTGCGCGATCTTCTCGAAAGTCTTCGATCCGATCTCCTCCTCGCCTTCGACCAGGAAGCGCAGCGTGACCGGCAAGGGGCCGAGGCCCTTCAACGTTTCGAGGGCGTGGATTCGCGCCATGACGTCCGCTTTGTCGTCCGCAACTCCGCGACCGGTGATCCGCCCATCCTTCTCGACCGGCTCGAAAGGCGGCGAGGCCCACAGGTCGATCGGATCGACCGGCTGGACGTCGTAGTGCTGGTAGAGGAGGAGCTTGCGCCGGCCTGCTCCCGGCACCTCCGCGTAAAGGGCGGGCATGCCGCCGGCGTCCAGCGTCTCGACACGGTCGGTGAAGCGAGAAAGACGGCCGGCAAGCCACTCTCGCGCCGGCCCGACGGCATCCCGTCCGTGGTTTGAGATGCTCGGGAAAGCGCACAGCTCTTTGAGCTCGTCAACAAACCGCTGCGAGTTCTTCTCGATGTAGGCGTCGACCGCGCTGGTCGAGATCACGGTGCCATTGTTTCACCCGCGTAACCTTGTCGTGTGGAGGACGCCGGAGGGGAGTTCCACTTTTCACCCCGGCCGAACCGCGCGGCCGAGATCAACTGGCACCCGTGGTCGGAGGCTGCCTTCGAAGAAGCCAAGCAGACCGGCCGCCCCATCCTGCTCTCCATCTCAGCGGTCTGGTGCCACTGGTGCCATGTCATGGACGAGACGACGTATTCGCACCCGGGAATCATCGACCTGATCAACCGCGAGTACGTGCCGGTCCGGGTGGACAACGACTTGCGACCCGACATCAACCAGAGGTACAACATGGGGGGCTGGCCCTCGACTGCGTTCCTGACTTCTTCAGGCGACATCCTCACGGGCGCCACCTACCTGCCGCCGGATCAGATGGCCGACGCGCTCAGCCGCGTCGCCGGCTACTACCGGACCAATCAACCCGACATCGCGACCAGGGTCCTCGAGGCGCGCCAGCGAGCCAGCTCGGCCGTGGCCCGGAGCGCTGCTCCGCTCGACGACGGGATGGTGGACTCGATTCTGGAGGCGGCGATCGCCGCCTACGATCCGGAGTACGGCGGTTTTGGCAACGCGCCGAAGTTCCCACAAACCGACGCGATCCTCTTGCTGCTGGAACAGTCACAGCTCCGCTCCGACCCACAGCTGCGCCAGATGGCGGTGCATACGCTCGAGAAGATGGCGGGCGGTGGCACGTATGACCATGTCGAGGGCGGCTTCTTCCGCTACTCGACGACACAAGATTGGAGCGTTCCTCACTTCGAGAAGATGCTGGAGGACCACTCCGGCCTCGTGAGCGCGCTTGCGTTGGCAGGCATGGACGCGGCGCTCGACTCCACCACCGGCTACCTAGACAAGGTCCTTCGCGACCCGAAGTCAGGGCTCTATGCCGGCAGCCAGGACGCGGACGAGCACTACTACTCCATGGACGGCGAGGAGCGCGCGCAGACGCCGGCGCCTTATATCGACAGGCGCGTCTACACGTCGTGGAACGCGGCCCTCGCCATCGCCTACCTCGAAGCATCCCGGCGCCTTGACCAGCCGGCGCTTCGCGAACAGGCGAAAAAACTGCTCGAGCGCCTCTTCCAGGGCGCTTATCGACGCGGTGAAGGTATGAGCCATGCGGAGGGAGTCGGCGCGCAGCTGACCGACCAGGTCTGGAGCCTGTGGGCGGCGCTTCGCGCCCACCAGGGAGGGCTTGGCGACCAGTGGATGCCGGCGGCGCTGGATCTTGCCGCGCACCTCGAGCAGAGTTATGGCGATCCGCGCAGCGGCGGCTACTTCGACCATGCCGCCTCCGGCGCACTCGGCCGCCTGGCCGAACCGATCAAGCCGCTGGCCGAGAACTCGGTCGCGGCGATGGCGCTCGTCGAGCTCGACATTCTGGCCGGCGATCCCGGAGCCCCGCATCTGGCACGCGCACGGCGGGCCCTCGAGTCGGTGGCGGCACTGCCGAGGCAGTACGGCCTGATGGCGGCGGCCTTCGCCCGCGCCCTCGACCGCACGCGCCATGCGATCAAGGTGACCACCCGCAACCCTGAGCTGGCGCGCGCCGCGACTCTCGCGCATCCGTACGTGGTGATCGAAACAAGCGGAGACCAGAAGGCCGTCGTGTGCGTTGGGACCATATGCTTGGCGCCTGTGTCGACTCGCGAGGGTGTTGTCGAAGCGTTGAAAGAAGCCGCCACGATCCATGCCTGAATCCCGGCTGCACTTTTCGCGCCGGGTCAACAAAGCGCTTGGCGACCCGGATCTCCAGAAAGCCCTGATCCACGCCATGACCGGGCTGCGTTCGAAGCGCGACAAAGCTTTCGAGAGCCTCGACTTTGCCAAGGGCCGCGCGGATTTGAAAGCGAGACGCCAGGCCAACCTCGAACGGCTGCCCGAGCTTGCCGAACAGTTCAAGCAACGGTTGGAGGCTGTCGGCGGGAAGGTGCATTTCGCCAAGGACGCGGCTGAGGCGCGCGACATCATCGCCCAGATCTGCTGGAACGCCGGAGGCTCACGTTCCGATGGCGGGCGCATGGTGGTGACCAAGGTCAAGTCGATGGCCGGCGAGGAGATCGACTTGAACCCACACCTCGAAGCGCTCGGCATGGAGGTCGTCGAGACCGACCTTGGCGAGCGGATGGTGCAGCTCACGCACACGCGTCCGTCGCACCTGATCGCACCGGCGATTCACCTGACCAAGGAAGACGCGGCCAACGTCTTCGGCACGGAGGCAACAGTCGAAGCAATCCAGCACCACGCGCGCGAGTCACTGCGCCAGAAGTTCATCGACGCCACGGTCGGCATCAGCGGCGCCAACATGGCGATCGCAGAGACGGGGACCATCGTCCTCGTCACCAACGAGGGCAACGCCGACCTCACGACGACGCTGCCGCCCGTACATATCGCGCTCTTCGGCATCGACAAGTTGGTGGCGACACTGGACGACGCGGTCGCGGTTCTGCGCATGCTGCCGCGCAGTGGCACTGGCCAGATCATGACCAGCTACGTGAACTGGATCACGGGTCCGTCGCGGTCAGCAGACATAGAGCAGTCGCTGACGATCGGCGTCCACGGGCCGCGCGAGATGCACTGCGTGATCCTCGACAACGGCCGCTCGGAAATGCTCGCGGACCCCGTGTTTCAGGACGCGCTGACCTGCATCCGGTGCGGAGCATGTTCCAACGCATGTCCACCCTTCATGGCCGTCGGCGGTCATCAGTTCGGTCACATCTACACCGGCCCGATCGGGCTTGTCCTCACGCCGTTTCATCACGGCCTCGAGGCAGCCGACCTGTCCAACACGCTGTGCACTCAGTGCAACGCATGCCAGGAGATCTGCCCTGTCGACATCCCGCTGCCGCGCCAGATCCTCGAGCACCGCAAGAAGGGTCGCAAGTCGCTGCGCAAGAAGGCATTGCTCGGCCTTTGGAAGCGGCCGGAGCTGGCCGACCGCGTGCTGCGAGCCGGAGCGCCTTTCAGCGGCCTCGTACCGGGCACACCCAGGCTGGCCCGCATCCCCTATCGCGACACCGTCGCTCCAAGCGACGTGGATGGCGAGCCCCTCACGATCTTTGCCTCGTGCATGGTCGACCGGGCCCAGCCGCAGGCGGCTGTAGCGCTGGAGCGGATCGCCACGGCGGCGGGCTTTAAGGTTGGTTTTCCCAAGGGTCAGTGGTGCTGCGGCTTGATCGCAGCCAACGCCGGCGACTTCGCGGGCGGGGCTGCCCTGCACTCGAGCCTGGCCGAGAGCCTTGGAGATTCCAAGGGGTTGATCGTCACGCCTTCCGCATCGTGCTTCGGCGCGTTCACGATCGACGCCGCCGACTGGGGGACCCCGGCCTCGAATGACCTGCGCTCGAGGATGCGGGACTCCACCCGGTTCGTCCTCGAAGTCCTGGACCGCAACCCGGGGCTGGTCGACGGGAACCGGATGAGCCTGAAGGTCGCCTACCACGACTCGTGCCAGAGCCTGCGCCAGCTTGGTCTCAAGAGCGAGCCGCGCCGCCTGCTCGAGCGTGCCGGCTACGAGGTGGTTGACATCCCGGACATCGCAAACTGCTGTGGCTTCGGAGGGACCTTCAGCCTCGAATGGCCGCGCGTCGCGGGGCGACTGGCGCAGTGGAAGCTGGACGCGATCGCCAAGACCGGCTGCACGGTGGTCGCGTCGGACAATCCTGGCTGCCTGATGCACATCGAAGTGGCGGCGCGTCAGCGCCGCATCGAGCTGCGCGTGGCCCACGTCCTGGAGCTGGTCGCCGAGCACCTGGCCTGATCGGTAGGCTTAGCGTTTCGTGAAGATCAGCCTCGTCGCGACACCGCCTGCCGAGCTCCCTGTCGACGCCCTTGCTGTCGCGGTCGCGACGGGCCAGCGGCTTTCGGGCGCCAGCCTCGAGCTGGACAAGGCCCTCGGGGGCGTGCTTTCCGAGATGATCGCCAGCGCCGAGTTCCGCGGTCGCATCCATGAGGTCCTCCCCGTGCCGACACATGGCAGCAAGACCGGACCTCGACGGGTGATCCTGTATGGAGTCGGAGCCATCAACGACCTCGACGGTCAACGGCTGCGCTCGGCCCACCACGAGCTGATCCGCGCTTCACGCACCTACGGCTACAAGCGCATCGGTCTTGTCCGTTCCGACCCCCCTCTCGCCATGCACACCTTGAAAGCAGTGGTCGAGGGCTGCGTCATGGGCACCTTCGAGCGGCGCTCGCGACAGACGGGCCCTCAGCCCGAACGACGGGAGATCGAGGAGCTCGTCCTGACCGGCTTTGGGCTTGGTCGCGAGCACGAGGTGGTCGCCGCGCAGGAGAACGGTGAGGCCACCAACCGCGCGCGTGAATGGCAGAACGCGCCGCCCAACGAGCTGACACCGGAAGCGCTCGCCGAAGAGGCGACGCGGATCGCGCAGCGGCACGGGCTCGAGATCGAGGTGCTCGGGCCGGCCGAGCTGCGAACCGGAGGCTACAACTTGCTTCTGGGCGTTGCCGCGGGCTCGGCGAAGCCGCCGCGCCTGATCCGCTTGCGCCATCGTGGCGTCCGTCCTGGCGGCGCAGCCCAGGCCGGAGCCCCCGTGCTGGCTCTCGTCGGTAAGGGCGTCACCTTCGATTCGGGCGGCATCTCGATCAAGCCCGCGGAAAGCATGAGCATGATGAAGTCCGACATGGCGGGTGCCGCGGCGGTGCTGTCGGCCATCGACGTTATCGCCGCGCGCAAGGTTCCGCTTGATGTCATGGCTGTCATCGCCGCGACCGAGAACATGCCGGGGCCATCTGCGCAGCACCCCGGAGACGTGCAGGTCAGCGCAGACGGAAAGACTGTCGAGATCGTCAACACCGACGCCGAAGGGCGGCTCGTTCTGGCCGACGCGCTGACCCACGCGCTGCGCAATGGCGCGACCCACATCCTCGACCTGGCGACATTGACCGGCGCCGCCAAGATCGCGATCGGGCATGCGGCGTCAGCGGCCGTCAGCAACGACGACGCTTTCTGGGCCCTTGTCGAAAAGGCATCGGCGGAGGCCGGCGACCGGGTCTGGCGGCTGCCGATCTACGCCGATTACCGCGTCTTGCTTCGCAGCCAGATCGCCGATTTGCGCAACGCCGAGTACGGCGAGGCGGGAACGATTCTCGGCGGCATGTTCATCGGCGAGTTCGCCGGCGGAAAGCCATGGGCGCACCTGGACATCGCCTCCTCGAGCTGGAACACGAACACCGAGCTGACGACGGTGCTGCGCGGACCGAGTGGGGCCGGAACCCGGTTGTGCATCGCGCTGGCGGAACTCATGTCGGGCGCGGAGCGTTAAAGCAGCTGTTGGGCATCCTGGAGACCATCAACTCGCCCGCCGACCTTCGCGCGCTCGACCAGCCACATCTCGCCGAGCTGGCCCAGGAGGTTCGTGCCTTCCTGGTCGAGCAGACTTCGAAGACCGGCGGTCACCTGTCCCCGAACCTCGGTGTCGTCGAGCTCACGTTCGCCCTGCACAGGGTGTTCGACAGCCCCAAGGACGCGATCGTCTGGGACACCGGTCATCAGGCTTACGTCCACAAGATCGTGACGGGCAGGTCGAAGGACTTTGCGAAGTTGCGCCAGGCGGGCGGCCTGTCCGGTTATCCGTCGCGCCACGAATCCGCTCATGACCTCGTCGAGAACAGCCATGCGTCGACCTCGCTCAGCTATGCGCTGGGCATCGCCGAAGCTCGCCTGCGTAAGCGCATCGGCGGGCATGTCGTCGCGATCATCGGCGACGGCGCCCTCACGGGCGGCATGGCGTACGAGGCGCTCAACCAGATCGCCCACCTGCAGCCACCGAACCTGGTGATCGTGATCAACGACAACGGTCGCTCGTACGCGCCGACGGTCGGCGGCCTCGCGCGGCACCTGTCGCAGCTGCGAGTCGACCCGCGTTACGAGCGCATCAAGGACGACATCTCGCGATTGCTCCGTGACCTTCCTCTCGTCGGCTCCACCGCCGACCAGGCCGCGTATCGCGTCAAGGAGAGTCTGAAGCAGCTCCTTCAACCGTCAACGATCTTCGAAAGCCTCGGTATCAAGTACGCGGGCCTCGTCGACGGGCACGATGAGCCGGCACTCGAGGTGATGCTGTCGCGCGCGAAGAAGCTGCGCGAACCCGTGGTCGTCCACGTGGTCACAGAAAAAGGTCATGGATACGGTCCGGCTGTCGACGATGAGGTCGACAAGCTGCACGGGGTGTCGGCCTTCGATCCGCTGACCGGACGTCCGCGCTCGACGGAAGTCAGCTACACGGATGTCTTCGGCGAAGCTTTGATGACGGCCGCGGCGAGGCGCCCGGAAGTTTGCGCGATCACCGCGGCGATGGCGTCGTCAACCGGTCTTCTGAACTTCGCCAAAGAATTCCCCGATCGATTCTTCGACGTCGGCATCTGCGAGCAGCATGCGGTCACGTTCGCGGCAGGGCTCGCCATGGCCGGCATGCACCCAGTCGTTTGCATCTATTCGACCTTTCTCGCCCGGGCTTTCGACCAGACGCTCATGGACGTCGCGATGCACAAGCTGCCGGTCGTTTTCGTCATCGACCGCGCGGGCGTGACCGGTCCCGACGGCTCATCCCACCACGGCATATTCGATCTCTCCTACCTTCGGCTCATCCCCAACCTGAAGATCGCCGCGCCCGCCGACGCGACGGAGCTGTGCGCGCTCCTCGAAACGGCGCTCGCGATGGACGGCCCTGTCGCGATTCGCTACCCGAAGGGCCCTGTTCCTGCGACACCGGACTTACCGGTGGAGCCTCTGCCGGTCGGCCGTTGGGAGGAGCTTCGCAAGGGCGATGACGCCGTGATCTTCGCTGTCGGCCGCATGGTCGAGGTGGCCAAAGAGGCAGCTGAGCGGCTGGAAATGCAAGGCATCTCGTGCGCAGTCGTCAACGCGCGGTGGGTGAAGCCGGTCGACCCGCGCATCACCGATTGGGCGCGCAGTCATCCGGTGGTCATCACGGTTGAGGACAACGTCGGCACCGGAGGCTTTGGCGGCGCGGTGCTCGAAGCGCTGGCCCCGCATGGGCTCGCCGGCCGGGTGAGGATGATCGCATTGCCCGATCAGTTCTTGCCGCAGGGCAGAGCTTCGGACATCCTCAAGGAGCATGGGCTCGACGCGGCGGGCATCGCGAAGTCGGTGTTCGAAGCGGTGAAAGGAACCGTTCCGACGGAGCGCTAAAGCTTCTTTCGACCGGCGAAGCCTTCGCCGACGTGGTGCCAGTGCTCGACACGCTCTTCGCCAAGCTTCCAGCACAGCTCGACGAGCTCGCCCCCACGGTACGAGGGGAAGTCGATCAGTCCTTCGAGCGGTCCTTTGAGCTGGATGCCCAGGCTGTTGAGGCTCGCGACCGCTTTGAGCAGCTCGAGCTCCGCTCCGCTAACTGCGTCGCGCGCCTGCTGGGAACGGTCGCGATCCTCGGAGCCGGCCGCCGGCCGTTTGGATTCGTACTCGGCGATGCGGGCGTGGTCCTCGAGCTCGGGCAGTAGAGCCGAAAGCTCAGAGATCTGGGCGACGACTCTCCGTACCCGAGGCAGCTCGTTATTCGCTTCCTCGACCGTGTACGTGCGGAGCCTTTGCACCGCTCAACGATAGCCCGAGAAATGGGGCAACGTCCACACTTAACAGCGTGGAGCACGGCGAAGCGATGCAGCGGCTCGCCAGCTCAACTGTCGCTCGCCTCGCGACTATAGGCAAAGAGGGGCGGCCTCACATCGTGCCGATTGTTTTTGCCATCGACGGAGACGCGCTCTACTTCGCGGTCGACACGAAACCAAAGAAAACGACGGACCTCCAGCGCCTGAAGAATATCGCGGCCAATCCCGCTGTCTCGGTTCTCGCCGACCACTACGAAGACGACTGGAGCAAGCTCTGGTGGGTTCGCGCCGACGGCACTGCGCGCGTGGTCACCGACAGCGCGGAGGCCGAGCGCGCAATCGACTTGCTCGCGAACAAATACGAGCAGCATCAGAGAAGCCGTCCTCCCGGTCCAGTCGTCGCGATTTATCTCGATCACGTGACGGGATGGTCAGGCGCGTGAACCCCAGGTTGTCAGCGCGAACCTAGAATCGGAGCGTGCGCGAGCAGCGTAAGGTCGTCACGATCCTGTTCGCCGACGTGGTGGGCTCCACCGCGCTTGCCGAGCAGAGCGACCCCGAGGTCGTCCGCGGAACCATGTCGCGCTACTTCCAGCGCATCGAAGAGGTCGCCGAAGCTTACGGCGGCACCGTCGAGAAGTTCGCGGGTGACTCGGCCATGGTGGTGTTTGGAGTCCCCACCGTGCATGACGACGACGCGGAGCGCGCCGTCCGAGCCGCGCTCGAGATCCGTGACGGAGCCGCGGAGGTTGCCGTGCGCGTCGGTGTCAACACCGGAGAAGCGGTTACGGCAGCTCGCGACGATCGCCAGTTCATGGTCAGCGGGGATGCGGTAAACGTCGCCGCGAGGCTTCAGCAGGGCGCTGAGCCGGGCGAGGTCATCGTCGGCCCTTTGACGGAGCAGCTCACCCGCAAGGTGATCGAGTACGAACCTCGCGATCCGGTCACCGCAAAAGGCAAGTCGGCGCCCCTCGCGGCCTTTCGAGCGCTGCGACCGCGCACACAAGTGCCCGAGCAGGCGCGCGGGGTTCCTGGCCTCCACGCGGCACTGGTCGGACGCGACCGCGAGCTGCGCCTCCTACTCGACACGTTTGCCCGCACCGCCGAAGATCGAAGGCCGCACCTCTTCACCCTGGTCGGATCGGCCGGCGTCGGTAAATCGCGCTTGGTCAGCGAGGCGCTGTCGGCCTTGGCTAGCTCAGGCGCGCGCGTGGTTCGGGGTCGTTGCCTTCCGTATGGGCGAGGCATCACGTACTGGCCGCTGATCGAAATCCTTCGCGAGGACACCGGGATCACGCTGGCAGACGGACGCGACACAGCGCTCCTGAAACTCGATCGGTGGCTCGGCGAGCTGCTGCGCGACGATCCGCAACGTCCTGCCATCAGAGCGCGGCTATCGGTGATGCTGGGCTTCGAGGCTCCCGAGTCGGTGATGCCGGACACGCCGGCCGAACGCGTGGACAGGGAGCTGGTCTGGGGAATCCGGCGCTACCTGGAAGCGCTCGCGAGCTCAGCACCGCTGATCGTTGTGGTGGACGACCTTCAATGGGCCGAGCAGCCTGTAGTGAATGCCATCGACCAGCTTGTCGAGCGCGTGGCCGAAGCCCCCGTTCTCGTCATCGCGATCGCACGCCCTGAATTCCTCGAGTATCGGCGCGACTGGAGCTCCGGCAAAGCGAACTCAACCACCATCACGCTCGATCCGTTGAGCCCGCAAGACACTGGAACACTCATCTCGAGACTTCTGGAGATTGAGGCGCTTCCGGCAGAATTGCGTGCTCAGATCATCGAACGCTCGGCTGGAACGCCCCTTTTCTGTGAAGAGTTCATCCACATGCTCATCGACGAGGGTCATCTGGTCCACGAAGGGATGAGCTGGCGAGCGACCGGGGCGATCGACCAGATTCGCGTGCCTCAGAGCATCAACGCGGTCCTGTCGGCTCGACTCGATGGGCTGCCTGATTCCGAAAAGAATGTGCTGCAGGCCGCGAGTGTGATCGGACAGCGATTTTCGTTCCTCCAATTGCAGGATATGACCGAGGGCAAGGAACTCGAAGAAACAATTGACGCTCTGCGCCGAAAGGGATTGTTGATCGGTGGCGACTCCGCCGACGACGAGCTTGCCTTTCGCCACTTGTTAATACGGGACGCCGCTTACGGCTCGCTGCCGAAAGCCGAGCGCGCGGTCCTGCATGATCGGTTCGGCACGGTGTTGGAGCGGCAGGCGGGTGACGCTACACAGCTCACCGAGATCCTCGCCTACCACTCCGAACGAGCCTTCACCCTCTCGAACGAGGTCGGCATGCAGGGCGATCTTCTGGTCAGTAGAGCGCTCAGGGCTGTGGAATGGTCGCTTGCGATGGGCGACAAGGCACGTACACGCCACGAAGTCCGGGTTGTGGATTCAGCCCTCAGCGTCGTTCGATCGGCGATTGCAGTGCTGCCGCACGGCGGTGGCCTCGAGGCCAGGGCCCAAGTCCGATTGCTGGAAGCTCAGCTACTGGTGATGAAGGCCGACTATGGCGCCGCGGGTCAGGCCGCGGCTGATGCGGCGACGCTTGCCGATGAAGCCGGCGTGATTCCGCTCGTCGCCAGCGCGCGCCTGACCCAGGCCCTCATCCAGATGTGGAGCGGCGCCGGTTCGATGGAGGATTTCGCGCGCATCGTCGAGCGAGCCGTCGCCGCTTGCCGCGTGGCACGTGACCTGCCGGGCGAGATTGAGGCTCGGTTCCTAGGCACCTACGTCCTCTTCGCGACCGGTCGCCTGGCGGAGTGCGTAGAAGTCCAGGAGCAGTTGGTCAAGCAGGCCCGAGCCATCGGCGATGCTGCCCATGAAGCGCAGATCACGATGCGTTTGGTAGCCGTCGAGCACATGCGTGGAAACACGGATCTCTCAGACCGCCACGTGGCCGAGGCGGAGGCCCTTGCTGCCAGGCATGGATTTCGGGACGTGGTCATCCGTCTGGCGGCCGACCGCGCCTACAAGCACCTGTCAATGGGCGATTTGGCGGCTGCCGAAGAGGCGTGCCGCGAGTACCTGCTCGCAGCCGGCGAGGCGGGTGCGGTTCAGCACCAGGTGAGCGCGCTCCGATCTATCGCCTATGCGCTGGTGCGCCAGCAGCGCTATGCCGAATGCGCAGATGCGCTCGATCAGGCGCTCGAGCTGAGCGAAACGAGCGGAGAGCGCTGGAACCGCAGTGAGCTGCTCGGACTTCGCGCGAGAGCTGCCCTTGGGCTGGCCGATCTCGAATCAGCCGACACGTTCATCGAACGCGCTCTCGCCTCGGTTCGTGATGGCGATATCACAGGGACCTGTGAGGTCTATGACCACCTTGGGGTCATCCGGGCCGCCCAGGACCGCTTCGCCGAGGCCGAGGCCGCGCTGCGACATAGCCTCGAGGTCGTGACCGAAACCGAGTACAACAACATGAAGCCCATCGCCGCCTTCGACCTCGCGATGCTCCTGGCCAAGCAAGGTAGGCTCGACGAGGCCAAATCGTTGTGCGACGAGTACGCGGAGCTCGCCCAACGATTCGGTTGGAAAAGGTGGGCATCTCAGATCGCGGCCATTCGGAGCTTGATCGCCGCCAGCCAGAAGGCTTGAGCTTCGTTCTGATACTTGACAAGACTGGTCGTCTAATCTAGTCTCGCCCCAGGTTGGTAGCGACCAGGGAAAGGATCCTCGGCAAAGCCCGAGGCCTGCTCGCCAAGGGAGGTAGCCCGACGGTGGCCCAGCTCGCCGCGGCGGCAGGTGTTTCGCGAGCGACGTTTTATCGCGCATTTGAAACGCGCGAGGCGCTGCTGGAGGCGCTCGACCTTCAGCCCGAGCCTGGTGCTCGCGAGCGCATCCTCGGTGCCGCCCTCAACCTCATCGGCGCGCACGGCCTCAACGCTCTCTCGATGGACGACCTGGCGACGCAAGCGGACGTCTCCCGCGCCACGCTGTACCGCCTCTTCCCAGGCAAGCCTGCCTTGTTCAGCAGCCTCGTCCACGAGTACTCCCCACTGGATCCGGTGAGCCACCTGCTCGACACACGGCGGGGCGAGCCGCCAGACGTTTTGATGCCGGAGATTGCGCGGACTGTCTACCGCACCTTCCACAGCGACGGCGAGAGCCGGGTGGGCATCCTGCGTGCGATCTTCTTTGAGATCAGCTCGCTTTCGCCCGATGCGGTCGAAGCGGCCCAGGATGCGCTCCGCACCGTTATCGGTTCCTTCGCCATGTACGTGATGGAGCACATGCGGGCCGGCCGACTGCGAAAGATGCACCCCGTGCTGGCCCTGCAGTTGTTTGTCGGACCCATCATGTTCCATCTACTCACCAGGTCTCTGGCTGAGCGAATGCTCGGACTTCACATCGATGGAGAGCAAGCCGTTACCGAGCTGGCCGAAAGCTGGCTGCGCGCAATGACACCTAAGGAGGGGGATGGTGAGTGAGTCCTTCGCCGTCGACGTGGAGAACGTATCCAAATCTTTTGGCGCAGTGAAGGCGCTCGACGGTGTGACCCTCCGCGTCAAGCGCGGTGAGATCTATGGCCTACTCGGGCCGAACGGCGCCGGCAAGACAACTCTCATCCGCATGCTCGTGGGCTTAATCGCGCCCAGCGGCGGCACGGTCACGGTGCTCGGCCGGCGCATCCCTGACGTGGACGTCCTCCAGCGGATCGGTTACATGACCCAGGCAGCGGCACTCTATCCCGGCCTTTCCGTCGAGGAGAACGTGCAGTTCTTCGCGGCGATCAACGGCGCCGAAGGTGGAGTCGACGATGCGCTCAAGCTCGTCGAGCTCGACCAGCGGAGAAAGTCAGTCGTGGCGACATTGAGCGGCGGCATGCGCCAGCGGTGCTCCCTTGCCTGCGCGCTGGTGCACAAGCCGCAATTGCTTCTGCTCGACGAACCCACGGTCGGCGTCGATCCGCAATTGCGCGTCCAGTTCTGGGAGGAATTTCGGCGGATGGCGGCCGCCGGCACCACCATCATCGTGTCGAGCCACGTGATGGACGAGGCCGAGCGATGTCAGCGGCTGGGCCTGGTCCAGTACGGCAAGCTCCTCGCGGAGGGGAGTCCTGACGAGGTGCGCGCACAGGCAGGCACGCCAAACCTCGAGGAAGCTTTCCTCCGGCTTGCTGGGAGAACACCTTCATGAGCGGCCACCGGATCGGGGCCATCACGAGGCGGCTGTTGCAAGGGTTTCGCCGCGACCGCAGGACGCTTGCGCTCCTGTTCGTCGCTCCCATCGTCATCCTCTCTCTGCTCGGCTACTTGATTCGCGGCTCGTCGTCTTCGCCCGCCGTCGGGATCGCCAACGAGGACCAAGGCCCGCTGGGCGCAACGGTGGCGAGCGCCCTGGCGAGCTCGAACAAGATCAAGGCGAGTGCGCTCCAGGCGGCTGACGGCGATGCAAAGTTGAAAGACGGCACCTTTGTCGCCTACATCGTCTTCCCCAACGACTTCAGCGCTCGAGCGCAGCAAGGCATCATCGCTCCCGAGGTCCACGTTGAAGGATCTCAACCCGGGACCGCGGGCCCAGTCCTCCAGGCCCTGCAGCAAGCGTTGATCTCGGCGATCGCGCAGGCGCCCGGCCGCACTCTGAGCGTCGAGCCCAAGGTCTTCTACCTCTACGGCGGCCCAGGTTTCGACACCCTCGACTACTTCGGCGCCGCCTTCATAGGCATCGTCGTGTTCTTCCTCGTGTTCGTCGTCACTATCGTTTCCTTCCTGAACGAGCGGACGCAGGGCACGCTCGAGCGATTGATGGCGAGCCCGCTGAGGAGGGGCGAGATCGTCGTCGGCTACATGCTCGGTTTCACGGTGCTGGCCCTGGTGCAATCGGTGGAGGTGCTGGTCTTCTCGCTCGCGGTGCTCAAGGTCCACAACGCAGGCAACGTCGCGCTCATCTTCGGCATCGAGGCGCTGATGGCCATCGCAGCCGTGAACCTGGGCATTTTCCTGAGCATGTTCGCGCGCACCGAGTTCCAGGCGGTGCAGTTCATACCGCTGGTGATCGTCCCGCAGCTGCTGCTCTCCGGCATCCTCTTCCCCGTTTCCAGCGAGCCGAAGCCGCTGCAGCTGCTTTCCAACGTGCTGCCTCTCACCTACGCGGTCAACGGCCTGCGCGACGTGATGGTCAAGGGCGCTGACCTGACCTGGAGCTCGCTGCAGCTTGACGTCGGAGTCGTGTTGGGATTTGTCATCCTCGTCCTCGTCGCGGGAGCGACCACCCTGCGCAGGCGCATCGCCTAGCTCGGGCCTAAGCCGCCCAGCGCACCCCGGGCGCGCGCGCCCTTCTGATCACGAACTGTTCGGGCGGCAGGAATCGAAACTCCCGACCGGCCTTGATCACCTGCCATCCGCCTTCATGAACGAGGCGATGGTGGTAGTGGCATAGAAGCACCTCATTCGCCACCTTGTTCGGCCCGCCTCTG